>Ga0307423_1000680_pt1 | contig 22652 bp, 20 predicted proteins | sample SalMarWE160310MG_FD_202154 | JGI IMG/M metagenome (GOLD analysis project Ga0307423, IMG submission 202154) | Salt marsh sediment microbial communities from the Plum Island Ecosystem LTER, Massachusetts, United States - WE1603-10 | ecosystem: Environmental > Aquatic > Marine > Intertidal zone >...
TGAAGCGCATCCGGTTCTCCACCCAGCCGTCGCCGCCCACCAGGCTGTGGGCGCGCAGCCAATCGGTCACCTCGGCCTCCGGCCGCCCGTCCGCGTGCAGGCGCCAGGCCGCCACGGTGCCGATGCCGGCGCGGTAGCGGTTCATCATCGCCTGCAGCCGGTCGTCGTCGGACTCCATCCATCCTGCCGCTTCCATCCCCGCATCGGCGATCCCCTCGAAGACCGACGAGCTCGCCGTGTTCACGACGCTGAGCAGGACGTCGTCGGTGGCTCCGTCCGCCCGCGCCATCGTCTCGCGCAGCTTGAACTGGACGTAGTGGCCCGGGCAGCCCTCGTGCGCCGCGAGGTGCTTGAGGGCCGGACGCGTGAGCACCGGGTCGGTGTTCAGCTCGATCGTCCGGCGCAGGTAGTCGCAGCGCGCGTTGTACGGCACGGCCGAGACGGCGGCCACGCGCATGCCGTCGGAGCGGGGGGCGGGGATCGCCACCACCCGGTCCTCCGTGCGCATCCACGCCTCGTCCAGGAGCTCTTCCAGGAGGGGCGCCACGGCCGACGGGTCCACGCGGTTGCGGTCCTCCCACGCCCGGCAGCGGGCCGCCAGTCCGCCGCCGTATCCCATGGTGCCGAGCAGGCCGTTCATGTCGTCGCGGAGCGCGTCGAGCTCGCGGTCGGAGGCGGGGCGGGCGGGCACGTGGAGGAAATCCGCGAGCTGCGCCTGGAACGGCAGACCCTCCGTTCGCCAGCGGATGAAGGCGAGGGTGGAGTGACAAAGCTGGTCGTAGTAGCGGCGTCGGTCGGGCTCGGGGAGGGCGGCGGCCTCCCGTCGCAGCTCGAGGAAGCGCACCCGGGCCGCTTCGTAGCCATCGAAGCGGTCGGGCTCGATTCGTCCTTCCGTGTCCATGTTCAAGACGACGAGGCCGTCGCCGTCGCAGCTCTCCGGGCGATACAGCGCGTCGACGCCCAGCAGAGCCGCGGCCGCCGCTCGGCCGAGCGCGAGCGTGTGCGTGTCGATCATCCCTCCTCCTCGCCGTGGGGCGGCGCCGGGCCCCCCGTGGTCGCTCGGTCCATGAGCTCGCCGGCGAGCGTGACCGGGATCGAGCCCCACGACAGCAGCCGGTCGTGGAAGTCGCGCAGGCTGAACGCGGCACCCTCGCGCTCCTCGGCGGCGCGCCGCAGGGCGTGGATGCGGTCTGTGCCCGTCACGTACATGAGCGCCGCTCCCGGGAACATGCTGTTCTTGACGGCCTCGGCGCTGGCCGCCTGCGGGCTCATCCCCGCCTGCTCGCGGTAGAACGCCGCCGCCTCGTCGAGCGACGTCCTCCCACGGTGCAGCTCCACGTCCACGACGGCGCGGGAGCACATCCGCGCCCGGCTGCTCGTCTCCGCGTACGCTTCCAGTGGTGTGAGGCCGCCCACCTCCGCCATGAGGTCCGTGGCGTAGCAGGCCCACCCTTCGGCCATCGTGCCGCCGCAGAACATCGCGATCCGCGACGCGCAGTCGACCGCCGCGACCCTCCCGATCCGCGAAGGGGAACGGGAGGCGTGCCAATTCTGGACGTGGTGCCCAATGCCGCCGTGGTGCACGACGTGGTTCAGCTTGATCACGGCGTCGTTGTGGGCCTCCAACAGCGCCCGGCGCGCCTCCGCCGGCATGTCCGCCTCGACGGGCGTGACAAGGTAGTCGTGCACCGGGGGACGGTCGAAGGCGGCGGGCGACCGATAGTAGAGGAAGTAGAGATGGGGGGCGGCCGCGCGCGCCCAGGCGGGGCGGGGGGCATAGCGGATGGGGAAATCGGGCCAGGTCAGGAGGTCGTGCTCGAGGGCGAGCGCACGCATCTCGTCCCACGTCTCGCCGTAGCGGGCGTAGTAGCTCTCCACGGTGGGGTGGTGCGCCGCGAGCCCGGCCAGCGCCTCGGTGGGTGAGGTGGCTCCGAAATCGGAGGCATGCGCCTCCAGGTACCCTCGCGCCCGCTCCAGCTCGTGTCGCGCGTAACGCGCGATCTCGCCGGCGTCCTCCTCGAGGAAGTGGCCCTCCCGCACGTGGAGCGCGAGCGCCTCCTCGCCGGAGGCCACGGACTGCGAGGGGCGGCGCAGCAACTCGTCGCGGAGCCAGGTGGCGTGCTCCTCGAACGCCGCCGCGGCCCGGTCGGCGGCATCGCGAAGACGCGGCGATCCCGCAGGCGCGTCGGCCTCCAGCCGATCGATGCCGTCACCCAGGAACGCCAGCGCCCCGACGCATTCGTCGAGCGCCCGCTCCGTCCACCCGGTCGGCGCCTTCCGCACGTGGTCGCGGCCCTGGGCGAGGAAGATGGGGACGGCCTGGAGGCGGGCACGCGCCGCGGCCATGCGCTCGGGGAGCGGCGCGAAGTCGGACAGGAACAGCGACATGACACCGAAGATCGCCTCGCCGGTGGCGAAGCTCGGGTTCCCCGCGTGGAAGTGTGCGGAGGCATGCTCCCACATCTGGATGCGCAGGAACCCTCGCGCCAGCCGGAGGTCCACCTCCTGCACGCCGGGGAGGTCGGCGACCTCCAGCGCCTCCGCGCGTCGGAGCAGGTCCTCCATGTCGGCCACCGTGTCGCCCACCCCCTCCTCCGATAGGTCGGGCAGGCGGTCGTCGTGGTCGTGGACGCCGACGAAGGTCGCGTTGACGGGCCGCCGGGCGTAGTAGGACGCGAAGAAGTCGTCCATCCACGCGTCGAACGCGACGGAGCGCCGCCCTGGGGAAGCCACTACAGCGTCATCTTGAAGCGCCGCACGGCGAAGAGCATGCCGCCCCCCGCCATCCCGGCCAGGAGCAGGAACTGTGGCCAAAGCTCCCGGAGGCCCGAGCCCTTCAGGAAGATCGCCCGGACCACGAAGAGGAAGTGGCGGAGGGGGTTGGCCACGGTGAGCACCTGGAAGAACTCCGGCATGGTGTCCACCGGATACAGGAACCCCGACAGGATGATGGCCGGAAGGAGGAAGAGGAACATCGACAGAAAGGCTTCCTGCTGCGTGTTCGAGATCGTCGAGATGAACAGGCCGAACGACAACCCGGCCACGATGAACATCGCGGCCGCGAGCAGAAGCGTCAGGGGCGAGCCGCGCAGGGGGATCTGGAACCAGAGGAGGGCGACGGCGGTGATGAGGGCGAGCTGCACCAGCGCCACCCCGGCGACCGGGATCGTCTTGCCGAGGATCAGCTCGGTCGCCGACAGGGGCGACACGAGGAGCTGCTCGAGGGTGCCGACCTCGCGCTCCCGCACCACGGCGAGGGCCGTGAGGAGCAGGCACATGAGGAACACGATCACGCCGATGACCGCCGGGACGTTGTAGACCCGCGACTCGAGGGAGGGATTGAACCAGGCACGGGTCCGCAGGTCGACGGAGGCGGGGATCGGCGTCCCCGCGCGCGCGGCGACGCGCACGCTCATCTCCTGGGTGATCTTGGCGGCGTAGCCCGTCGCGATCGTCGCAGTGTTGGAGTTGGCGCCGTCCACGACGAGCTGCACGGCCGGTCCCCGCCCGGCCTTCACGTCGGCGGCGAAGTCCGGCGGGATCTCGAGTCCCACCTTCGCGTCGCCATGGTCGAGGGCCCGGCCCAGGTCGGACGGGTCATCGGAGCTGCCTACCACACGGAAGTAGCCGGATGCGGTGAAGGCGTCCACGAGCTGGCGCGACTCCGCGGTGCGGTCGTGGTCCACGAGGAAGGTGGAGACGTTGCGCACGTCCGTGTTCACGGCGTAGCCGAACAGCAGGAGCTGGATGATCGGCGCGCCGAAGATCATCCGCTTGGACATGGGGTCGCGCAGGAGCTGTCGGGCCTCCTTGGCCACCATGCGCCGGATGCGGAGTAGCGACCGCGCGCGAGCGTCGTTCATGCGCGGAGCTCCTTGTGGAAGAAGCGGACCGCCAGGCCGAGGCCGAGGGCCGCATAGGCGACCATGAGCAGCGCCTGCGGCCACAGCACCGCCACCCCGACACCCTTGAGGAAGATCCCGCGGGTGACGGTGACGAAGTAGCGCGCCGGCACCAGGAACGTGACGCCCTGCAGGAAGCGGGGCATGCTCGCGATGTCGAAGAGGAAGCCGGACAACAGCAGGGCGGGGAGGTACGTCGCCACCATGGCGACCTGCGTGGCCAGCACCTGCGACTTGACCGCAGCCGAGATGAAGATCCCGAGCCCCAGGGCGCCGATGAGGAAGAACAGCGTCATCACCGAGAGAAGGAGGATGCTCCCGTTCAGGGGCGTGCCGAAGATCAGGATGCCCGCCGTCACGGTCACGGCGACGTCGAAGGCGCCGATGCCCAGGTAGGGGAGCAGCTTGCCCAGCACGACCTCGAGGCGGCCCACCGGCGTGGCGGCGAGCTGCTCCATCGTGCCGCGCTCCCATTCCCGTGCGATGGTGAGCGCGGTGAGCATGGCCGCGATGATCGACATGATCACCGCGATCAGCCCGGGCACGATCATGTGCCGGCTCTCGAGGTCGGGGTTGTACCAGGTGCGTGGCTCCAGGCGCAGCGGTGGCGTGATCTCACGGCCCTGGAGGACCGCATTCCGGCCGAAGCGGCTTACGATCGCGTCTGCGTAGTTCTGCGCGATGGTAGCCGTATTGGCGTCGCTCCCGTCGAGCAGGAGCTGCACCTCGGCGCCCCGGCCCGCGCGCAGGTCGCGGTCGTAGCCGGGGGGGATCGTGAGCACGCCGCGCACGCGCTCGCGCACGAGGTCCTCTTCGGCGGCGCGCCCGATGGCCATGCGCTCGACCACGGAGAAGTAGCCGCTGGAGACGAACGCCTCCACGAGCTTGCGGCTGCTCGCGGTGCGGTCGTGGTCCACGACGGCGATGGGTATGTCGTTCACGTCCCAGGTGATCGCGTACCCGAAGAAGAGCAGGAGGAAGAGGGGGAGCGCGAAGGCCAGGATCATGCTGCGCGGATCGCGGCGGAGCTGGATCCACTCCTTGCGGGCCATGGCCAGGAGGCGGAAGAAGTCCATGGGGCCTCCTACCCGACCGCCGCGCCGCCCTCGGCGCGCACCAGAGAGACGAAGACGTCCTCGAGCGAGGGCTCGACGGGGTGCATGTCCTCGACCGTGCGCCCTGCGTCCTCGAGGATGCGGCGCACGGTCTCCCGCCCCCCTTCGGCCTCCTCCACGGTCACGTGCAGGAGGCGGCCGAACATGGCGGCTTCCAGGATGCCCGGCGCCCCGACCAGGGCCTCGACCGCCCGCGGCGCGTCGTCCGTGCGTACCTGCAGGATCGGCTCCACCACGCGGTCGCGCAGCGCGCGCGGGGCGTCCAGCGCGATCAGCCGACCCCGGTTCATGAGCGCCAGCCGATGGCAGTACTCGGCCTCCTCCATGTAGTGCGTCGACACGAACACCGTCGTGCCCCCCGCCGCCATGTCGTCGATCAGGTCCCAGAAGCGGCGCCGGGCGACCGGGTCCACCCCGGACGTCGGCTCGTCGAGGAAGAGGATCGGGGGCTCGTGCACCATGGCGCACCCCAGCGCCAGGCGCTGCTTCCACCCCAGCGGGAGGTCCTCGGTCACGCGATCCTCCGCCTCCTCGAGCCCTGCCATGGAGAGGATCCACTCCCGGCGCGCGCGGAAGCGGTCGCCGGTGACGCCGTAGAGTCCTCCGAACAGCTCGATGTTCTCGTCGACGGTGAGGTCGGTGTACAGCGAGAACTTCTGGGACATGTATCCGATGGAGCGCTTGATGGCCGGCCGCTCCCTGCGGATGTCGTACCCGGCGACCCGCCCCTCCCCCTCCGTCGGGGCGAGCAGGCCGGTGAGCATCTTGATCGTCGTGGTCTTCCCGGCGCCGTTGGGGCCCAGGAAGCCGAAGATCTCGCCGGGGTGCACGTCGAACGTCACCGCGTCCACCGCGGTGAAGTCTCCGAAGCGGCGCGACAGCTCGCGGACCTGCACCGGAAGCGGCGTGTCAGCCACGGGCGCCTCCCACGAGGTGGATGAAGACGTCTTCGAGGGACGGCTCGATCTCTTCGACGTCGAGCACGGAGAGCCCCGCCGCCTCCAGCGCCCGGCGCGCGGTCGCAGCGCCGTCGTCCGCGGGCAGAAGCGCGTGGACGACATCGCCGAACAGGGCCGCGCTGCGTACGTCAGGATCGGCGCGCAGCGCCGCCCGCGCCTCGCGGGGCCGGTCGGCGCGCAGGGCGAGCATCGTCCCCTCGAGGGAGGCCTGAAGCACCTGCGGTCGGTCGAGGGCGAGGGCGCGCCCCTCGTCGAGGAGCACCACCCGGTCGCAGCGCTCCGCCTCGTCCAGGTAGGAGGTCGACACGATCACCGTGATCCCATCGGCCACCATCTCGTGCAGGATCAGCCAGAGCTCCCGCCGCGAGATCGGGTCGACACCGAAGGTGGGCTCGTCCAGGAGGAGCACGCGCGGGTGGTGGATCAGGCAGCACGACAGGGACAGCTTCTGCTTCATTCCGCCCGAGAGCTTTCCGGCCAGGCGGTCGGAGAACTCCCCCAGCCGACTGAAGCGGTAGAGGCGCTCGAGCCGTTCGGGGCGGGCCGCCTTCGGCACACGGTACAGGTCGGCGTAGAAGTGGAGGTTCTCCTCCACGGTCAGGTCCTCGTAGAGCCCGAAGCGCTGGGCCATGTACGCCAGGTGCGGCTTGGCCGCCTCCGGATCACGGCTCACGTCCACGCCGTCGATGATGGCCGTGCCTTCCGTCGGGCGGAGCACGCCTGCCAGCATGCGCAGCGTGGTGGTCTTGCCCGCGCCGTCGGGCCCCACGATCCCGAACAGCTCGCCCGGGCGCACGTCCAGCGTCAGCGCGTCCACGGCGGTGAGGTCACCGAAGCGCCGTGTGAGCGCCTTCAGTGATACGGCGGCGTCGCTCACGAGCCGGGCTCCAGCAGCGTGACGTCCGCCGGAATCCCGGGCTTCAGCTCGAACTCCGGGTCACCGCTGATGCGCACCTTCACCGGGTAGACCAGCTTGATGCGCTCCTCCGTCGTCTGGACGTTGCGGGGCGTGAACTCGGCCTCGCTCCCGACGAACGTGACCGCGCCTTCGTAGACCTTGTCGGGGTAGGTGTCGGAGGTGATGCGCGCCCCCATCCCGAGCTTCACCCGGCCGATCACGTCCTCGCGCACGTAGATGCGGACCCAGCGGTCGTTGGGGTCGAGGAGCGTGAGCACCGGCGCGCCGGGACTCACGGTCTCGCCCGGCTCGCGGTGGCGCACGGTGATGCGCCCGTCGAACGGTGCGTACACGACCGCGTGCGCGAGCACGGCATCCGAGCGAGCGACGTTGGCGCGCGCCTGTTGCACCATCGCCTCCTGGGCCCGGACCGTCTCGGCCCGTGGGCCTTCCCGCACCATGGACAGCGTCTGTTCAGCCTGGTCGAGAGCCGCGTCGGCTACGTCCCTCGAGGTAAAGGCGCGGTCGAGCGCCTGCTGGCTCACCGCACCTCCGTCGAAGAGCTTCTGGGTGCGCTCCGCGTCGCGCCCGGCCTCGTCGGCGCGCTGGCGCGCCGAGCGCAGGGCCGCTTCGGCCTGGAGCACCTCCTGCGGGCGCGAACCCCGGCGGAGCTCCGCGAGGCGCGCCTCGGCGGCCTGGAGCTGGGCGGCGGCGGCGTCACGCGCCGCGGTCAGCTCGCCGGTGTTCAGGCGGGCCAGCTCGACGCCCCTGGTGACCAAGTCGCCCTCCTTCGGCACGATCTCCTCGACGCGGCCCGGCACCTGGAAGCCGAGGTCCGCCTCGGTGGCCTCGACGGTGCCCGATGCCGAGATCCCCGCTCCGTCCGCTCTTCCATTGCGCAGCACCAGCCAGGTGGTGACGGCGGCGAGCGCCAGGAGCACGGGCACCACGATCCTCAGTCTCTTCTTCATCACCGGATCTCCAGCGCTTCGTCGATCCACGCCCGGTCCAGGCGGCCCTGGGCGCGGGCCCGGCCCGTCCAGGCCAGGATCTCGTCGTATCGTGCCCGGGCGCGGCCCGCCCGGGCCTGGAAGAGGGCGGCCTCCGCCCTCAGGTAGTCCTGCTGCACGCCCGCGCCGGTCTCCAGGCTCAGCGCCTCTATGCGGGCCACCTCCTCCCACTGGGCTACCGAAGCCTCGAGCGCATGGGTGCGCGCGGCGGATTCCGTGACGGCCGCGTTCGCGGCATCCAGCGCCCCGGCCACGGATAGCTCGGTCAGGCGCAGGTCCTCCATGGCCGCCCGCAGATCCGCTTCCGCGGACCGGATGGCCGCGGACCGGGCGCCGCCCGTGAAGAGGGGCCAGGAGACGCGCACGCCGGCCTGCCACTCTGCCACGTACTCGCCGGCGCCGCTCCCGTAGTCCTGGAGTCCGGCGGCCGCGGAGAGCCGGGGGCGCCGTCCCGCGCGCTCGACTTCCAGGCGAGCGCGGGCGGCGTCGACCGCGCGCCGCGCCGCCGTGACACGCGGGTCCGTGGCGGCCGTGGCGGCCGTGTCGGCACGTTCCGGGCGGGACGAGACGTCGGCGAGGGCACGTCCGGCGAGCTCCTCCGCCGGTACGCCCATCAGGCGGGCGAGGTTGCGCTCCGCCAGACCGGCACGGGCGTCCGTGGTGGCCTTCTGGGCGCGCGCGTCCAACATCGCCGCTTCGGCCCGCAGGACGTCGACGCGCGCGGCGGTTCCCTCCCTGAGGCGTTGGTCGGCGCGCTCACGCTCCGATTCCAGGGCCTCGACCTGGTGGGCCGCCGCTGCCTGGAGCTCCCGCATCCCCAGCACGCCGGTGTAGGCCGTCACGACGTCCTCGAGCAGCTGCATGGTCGTGGCCTCCTTCCGGGAGGTCATTGCCTCCTCCGTGGCCTGCGCGCCACGGATCCGGGCGCCGCGCGCGCCGCCGTCCCAGAGCGTCCAGTCCAGGCCGAGCTGGCCCTGCACGAGCGTCCGGTCGAACGTCGGCGGATCGGTCGGATCGAAGCCGTGTAGCGGCGCCACGACCATCGGCTCCTCGAAGCGCGTCAGCGAGCCGTTCATCGCCAGGGCGGGGAAGAGGGCGGCGCGCGCGCCGGCGCGCGCCGCGTCCGCCGCGTCGACTCGGGCGTCCGCCGCACCGACCGAGGGATGCGAAGCGAGGGCCGAGTCTGCGGCGGTCTGGAGGGTGAGGGTCTGCGCGTGGGCGGGACGGGGCGCGCCCGCGAGCGCGAGAACGCCGCACAGCGGCGCGACGATGCGAGCCACTGCCGAAGAGCGAGTCATTCCGTTGCCTCCTGACGGACGGAGAGTCCGGTGCGGACGAATCTCTTGACGTGCTCCGCCGCGGAGCGGCGGGTCCCGGGGTCGGCGAGGTCGACACCGCCGACCTCGCGAAGCATCGGGGCCATGACGGTCATGTAGATCGGCTGGGCCACGACGCTGAGCGCGGTGAGGACCGGGTGGCCCCTCCGTACGGAGCCGTCGGCCCATCCCTCGGAGACGATGCGCACGAGGTACGCGGCGTTCTTCTGCAGGATCGCGACGACGGCCGCCGGGGGTTGCTTGCCGGCGGCGACCTCCTGGAGGAGCAGCCGGGGAAGGTCCGGGTTGGCCCCCATGTGGTCGAAGAAGACGTCGACCACGGCGTCGAGGCGATCGAGGGGCGTGCCGGGGCCCATGGCCACCGTGCCCACCCGCTCGACCATGGGGGTCAGGCCCGACGTCAGCACAGCCTCGTACAGCGCGCGCTTCGATCCGAAGTGGTACGTGATCGCGCCGAGATTTACGCCGGCCTCGCGCGTGATGTCCCGCACGGAGGCGCCATCGAACCCTCTGCCGGCGAAGGCGTGCCGTCCAGCGGCCATGAGGGCCGCGCGGGTGTCCCCACCGCGCGTCTGATCCTCCCCGGCCCTTCCCGGTCGGTCCATGTCCGTCACCACGTTCCCTCGTCAGATTAATTCATACGTTCGTATGAATAATGTAGGGTCCGACGGTGCGCAAGTGGGCCAAGAAAGAGGGCCGCCCGCGGACGCGGGCGGCCCTCGCATTCGAGCGTCCGGAGGTCGGCGAAGCTACTCCGTGTGCAGTCCCAGCGCGTCGTGGCAGTGCGTGCACGTCTGCAGGAGCTCACCGTACACGTCTGCGCGGTCCTTCGGTTCGCTCGCGGCCGCGGCTCGCGTGGCCAGGTCGTGGACCCTCCTCGCGAGCTGATCGGCCTGCTCGGGCGTGCCGCCTGGCACGCCGAAGGTGAGCGGTGCGCCCACCAGCGCCGAGGCCCCGGCGGCCCAGGCTGCGTCGGATGGACCGATGATGCCCTCCCAGAGGCGGTCCACCGCCCAGACGTGGCGGCGCATGTGCTGGTCGGGTGTGGAGGTGAGGGGCGGAGCCTCGTCGATGCGCAGGTGCGGGCCCCCGTTCGTAGCGCGGTGGCAGCTTCCGCAGGCGGTGCCCATGCGCGCCAGGGAGCGCGCGATGTCGGTCAGCTCGTCCTGCGCCAGGATGATGCGAGCCTCGGCGCGCATCTGCTCGAGGGCGGGCTCGGCCTCTGGCGGAAACTGCTCCGCCGGATGGCTGGCGAGCCACCGTGCGGGCCTGCGCGTCGCGCCGACGTCGCCGGAGACGACAGCGGATTGGATGACGCCCACTTGCATGAAGTGGGCGAACATGTGGCTCGGCGCAGCCGTGTTGGGATCGGGTCCGCCGGCGCATGCCGCCAGCATGGACGTGGCCAACACGAGCAGGGCGCCGTTGCCCGGGCGACTTGAAAACACGAGTCCCTCCGATCGCGGAGCCGGCCGGTGAGGATGCCTAGGCTCCACTCGATGCGGAGGGGTCGCAGTGCCAAGGATAAATATAACGAATTCCGACAGCGCTGCGCACGTGTTCCCCGGGGGTCGCGCGGAGGTGGAGGATGCCTTCGGCGGTGCCTCACAGGTGGGCGGGGCGGAGCCCCTCGACGATCCCGCGCAACGCGCGCGCCCCCTCCACCAGGCGTGGGCCCGGGCGTCCCAGCCACGGCTCCCCGACGTTGAACACCGTGCGCCGGCGCACGAATTCCAGCCCGGACCACGCCTTGTTCCGCAGGACGACGTCGGGGCGGTACTTCGAGGGGTCGACCCCGCACCACGAGAGGATGACGGCGTCGGGCGCCCGGGCCGCTACCTCCTCGTCCGACATCGGGCGGCTCTTCACCGCCTCGTCCTCGAGCGTGCCGCGGGCGCCGGCCGCGTGGAGCACGTCGGTTGCCCACGAGAGCCGCCCGGGCGTGATCACGGGCTTCGGCCACCACTGGACCAGAAGCTGGGGTGCGTCTCGGGGAGGACCGGCCGCGTCGAGCTCGGCGCGCATTTGCCGTACCAGCTCGTCGGCGCGCGCTTCCACGCCGAGGAGCCGGCCGATGTCGCGGATGTCCTGGTAGACGTCCGCGAGGGAGACGGGCTCCGGCGCGATGAACGGAAGCCCCTCGGCCTCGAGCCGCTCCACCACCCTCTCATGCCCGGGAACGGTCAGCGTCGCCAGCACCAGATCGGGCTTCAGCGCCGCGACCGCGGCCACGTCGATGTCGAGGTCCGGGCCCAACTTCGCAAGCGGGGTCACGACCTCGGGGGGCCAATCCGAGTGATCGTCCACGCCCACGAGCATGGCGGCGCATCCCAGAGCGTGGACGATCTCGGTGTTCGAGCAGGCGAGGGAGACGACACGCATGGTCCGGGCTACCCCGGGGCGGGCAGGGCGGGTCCGGCGTCCCGGTCGGCACGATACGCGCGTTCCGGGGTCTGCTAGACGCGTCCGACCCGAGGAGAACCGACACGATCCGAGGCATCCATGGTCCAGACTCCATCCACCATGCCCGAGTTGGGGATGGTGGCCCCCGACTTCTCGCTCCCCGAGCCCGCGACCGGGAAGGTCGTCTCCCGAGACGACTTCGCCGACGCGGACGCGCTGCTCGTGGTCTTCATGTCCAACCACTGCCCCTACGTGAAGCACATCGCGCACGGACTCGCCGCGTTCGAGCGCGAGTACGGGCCCAGGGGCGTCGCGATGGTGGGGATCTGCGCGAACGACGCTGCCAACTACCCGGATGACGCCCCGCCGAAGATGGCCGAGGAGGTGGAGATGCGCGGGTACGGCTTCCCCTACCTCTTCGACGAGAGCCAGGATGTGGCCAAGGCGTACCGCGCCGCGTGCACCCCGGACTTCTTCCTATTCGACCGGACGCGCTCCCTGGTCTACCGCGGCCAGTTCGACGCCAGTCGTCCGGGCTCGGAGACGCCCGTGACCGGCGCCGACCTGCGCGCCGCGGTGGACGCGCTCCTCGCCGGACGGGCGGCGGCGGCGGAGCAGACTCCCTCCGTCGGATGCAACATCAAGTGGAAGCCGGGCAACAATCCGCCCTGGTTCGGTTGAGGGGCTGCGGGACCCTGAATCCCCGATCACCGCCTGCCACCCACCCTGAAAACGAAGACGCCACCGGGCGTAACTCCCGGTGGCGTCTGACTGTCTGCAGCCCGGCACGACGGCCGGAACGGCGCGAACAGTGGATCGAGTTCGGCTTAGAAGCCGGTACGGCGATCGCTTGCCCTTGCCAGGCTGGACAGGGTACACGGACTAGACAAGGATCACCTCCTTAGTTCGGGTCCAACATCGGGCGGAAACGGACCAGGCTCTTTCCCGGTCGGCGCTATCATAAAGCATTCACCGGGGGGGTCGCAAGGGATGTCTCACAGGGGTACCACATCTGGTAGGAGCGCCCATGTCGGCCCACGAGGGATGGGCCTCGCGCTGACCCTGCTGCTCACGCGATGTCCGCGGGTCTCGGGCCGTGGGTCGGCTTCTTCCACCGGCTCTTCGCGGCGGAGGGAGCGGGCCGAGGCGGCGGGGGCGTCAGGCCCTGCGGTAGGCCCTCCGGAAGAGGAGCGCGGTCACGGCGAGCGCCACCACGATCCAGATGATCCCCCACACCATCGTCGGAATCCCCGTGATCTTGCTGAGCATGAAGGCGTCTGACTCGAGCGTCGGTCGATCGAGGATGTCGCTCTTGATGTCCAGGATGGCGTACAGGCTCGACGTCATCCCCAGCGTGAGCAGCAGCGTGCGGTTCACCGCCACCGACAGCTTGTACGCCGAGGCGGCGAGTGCGAGGCCGAACAGGACACCGAAGCCGATCCCGAATCCGCTCCTCACGAAGAGGATGGTGAGTGCCACCACCAGCCCACCGATGAGGCCGACCACCAGGTCGGGGCGGATGCGACGGGATCGCGCGGCCTCGACCATCAGCGCGCCCCAGGCGAGGCTCCCCAGGTACCCGGCCGACAAGGTGGCGAAGGCGTTGCCCCCCACCGTGTAGGTGGCGCCGCCCTGGTAGGGGTCCAGCACGATCTTCTGGATGGAGCCGCCCGTGGCGACGGCCGCGATCCCATGGCTGACCTCGTGCAGGAGGACCACAAAGATCTTGAGGGGATACACGACCGGCGTGTTCCACAGGAGCCAGAGTGCACCGAAGTAGACGGTGAACCCGGCGAGGAAGCGGAGCTTCCGGCTGGCGGCGTCGGTCATGTCGATGATGTCTCCTGGATCTGTCGAGCCCTACGGGGGGCTGGAGCGGCCGGTTTCCGGGGGGGAGGGGATCACGAGGCGGGATCCGCCCCGCGGGTCACGAAACGAGCTTCGAGCAACGGTGCGCGCTCGTCGAGGGCGTCGCGGGCGAGTCCAGCTCCCTGGCCGGTGGCGCCGAGCGCTGCCAGGGCGGCGCGGGCGACGGTCTCCGCGCCCCCTCCGAAGGAAAAGCCGAGCGTGGCGGACCACTGGTACACCTGGTCGTCCCACCGCCGCTCCAGGCGCGCGCGCTCGGCCGACGAAACGGTGAGACCACGACGCTCGGCTTCGCCCAGCGCGATCCGTCGGCGCGCGAGCTCGCGTATCGAAGCCGCGAACGCCTCGGGGTCCGAGCCCAGCCCTCCATCGTTCCACGACGTCGGCGCCGTGGCCGCCCACGCTGCGTAGTCGGCGTAGGTGATCTGCCCCGGATCGCTCCCGCCCCAAGACGCCAGCACGGTCCCCTCGTCGAGGCGCGCCGGCGCGAGCCCAAGTACCTCTGCGGAGACCTGGAGGTCGCCGGTCCGCTGGTCCATCCAGCCCGAGAGCACGGCGCCGGGGTCCTCGATCCGGTCCGCAACCTCGAGCGCGACGCGGCTGCGCGCCTCGGCGAAGGGCACCGTGTCCCGCCCCTCGAGGCGGAGGATGTGGTAGCCGTACTCGGTCTCGGTCACCGGGCTGATCTCCCCGACCTCGAGTGCCGAAGCGGCGCGCCAGAACTCGTCGACCCACGCGCCCTCGCGCCCGGGCTTGAGAAGCCCCTGACGGCCCTCGGCGCCCGGCTCCTCGGAGAGGCGCGCCGCGGTCTCAGCGAAGTCGGTGCCACTCCGCAGCGCCTCGAGGGCACGCTCCGCCTTCTGCCTGGCGGCGGCGCGCTCCTCCTTCGTGCGCCAGCGCTCCGAGAAGAAGAGGATGTGGCGCACGGTCAGCTCGAACTCGGGGTCGGTGCGGTAGCGCGCCTCCAGGACGTCGTCGCCCACCCCGTTCTCTTCCAGCGTGAGGTCGGCGGCGAGGAGGTCGAGGAGGCGGTCGTCCTCCCAGCGCGCCACGAGGGGCGCCCCCAGCTCCGCCGTGGAGGAGTCGGCCACCGCCAGGGCGAACGCCGTCAGGTGCGCCAGCGTTTCGCGGCGGCCCTCGGCAATGCCGAGGAGCTGCTCCTCGGAATAGACGACGGGACCCACGGTGAGCGCAGGAGGGGCCGGCTCGCCGCACGAGGCGAGCGCCAGCACGAGGAGTACGCGACGCATCTTCATGCCACTAAATTCTGAACTTCTGCCCATGGAGCAATCGTTGCACGAGACGAATCCTACTCCCGCGCACCCTCCGCGTCCCTCCCGGGGCCCGGCGGCGTCGCCTGTGGTTGGCCTCCTGGGGCTCGGCATCCTGTGTGCTGCGGGCGCACCGCTGGCCGCCGCGCCCTGCCCCGCGCAGCCCACCCCGGGACTGTCCGACCTGCTGCGCAACCGGATGGAGGCGGGCGCGGCGCTGGGCAGCCTGCAGGCCGCCGGGCACGAGATCCGGGCGTTGAGCGCCCTCCCGTCGTTCTACCTTCGGCGCGAGGACGCTCCGGCGTGGATCTCGAACGGAAGGCCGTCGCGCTGCGCCGCCGAAGTCGTGGCGGCGCTGCACGCCGCGCCCGAGGACGGCCTCGACGGGATGGACTACCACCTGGTGGCCATCGACTCCCTGATGGCGTCGGCCGGCGACCCGGACGCGCGGGCCGACCTCGAGCTCCTCCTCACCGACGCGTACCTGACCTTCGGCTCCCACCTCCTGCAGGGACGCGTGAACCCGGCCACGCTCGAGCCGGAGTGGCTCGCCAACCGGCGCCAGGTGGACATGGCCACCGAGCTGGAGACGATGCTGGAGCAGGGTGACCCGGATGCGTCCCTGGATGCTCTGCGACCCAGCCAGCCGGGCTACCGTGCGCTCAAGGAGATGCTCGCGCGCCTGAGACGCGTGGAGGTGGAGGGAGGTTGGGGCACGGTTCCCGGGGGCGCCACACTCCATCCCGGGGACTCGGACGCGCGCGTGCCCGCGCTCCGGCGCCGCCTGCGTGCGAGCGGCGACCTGACCGGCCGTACCCCGGCCGACACCCTGCTCTTCGACGAGGACCTCGCCGACGGCGTGCGGCACTTCCAGCAGCGGCACGGCCTCGAGGCGGACGCCAACGTGGGGCGCGAGACGCTCGCCGCACTCGACGTGCCCGTGGAGGAGAGGATCGCCCAGATCACGGTGAACATGGAGCGCTGGCGCTGGCTCCCCAACGACCTGGGCCGGCGCCACATCCGCGTCAACATCGCCGACTATCGCGTCGAGGTGTGGAACGACGGAGCCGTGGCGCTCGAGATGCGCGCGGTCGTGGGACGGGAGTACCGCGAGACGCCGATGTTCAGCGCCCCCATGACGTACCTGGTGCTGTCGCCGTACTGGCACGTTCCACCTCGGATCGCCGCCCTGGACAAGCTCCCCGAGATCAAGCGCAATCCAGGCTATCTGGCGTCCATGAAGATGACGCTGTTCGACCAGGCCACGAACGAGCAGGTCGAACCCGCGTCGGTCGATTGGAGCACGATGACGGGCGCGGAGTTCAACCGCCGCTTCCGCATCCGCCAGGATCCGGGTCCGCTGAACGCGCTGGGCAACGTGAAGTTCATGTTCCCCAACCGGCATAATGTCTACCTGCACGACACGCCGTCGCGCGAGCTGTTCGCCCGCACCACGCGTGCGTTCAGCTCCGGATGCATCCGCATCGAGAAGCCGCTCGAGCTGGCGGACTACCTCCTCGCCGGGGATCCCAAGTGGACTCCGGAGCGTATCAGGGCGGTCATCGCCCAGGGGAGGGAAACGACCGTCTGGCTGAGCGAGCCGGTACCGGTGCATGTTCTATATTGGACGGCTTTCCTGGGCGAGGACGGCGCGGTGGACTTCCGTCCGGACCTCTACGGGCGTGACCAGCTGGTGCGGCACGCCCTGGACGCGGAGCCGCCCGGGCCGTAGTCGTCGACCAGCCTGGAGGTACCGAAGCCGTATGCCGAACCTGCCGACCCGCCTCCGTGGCGCCTGCCTCGTCCTCGGTTGTGCGTCGGCGGTGCTGTTCGTCGCGGATACGATGCGGGCTGGCGTGGTGGCGCCAGGCGCGCCTTCGGTGGCGGACCCGGGCCTCAGGCCGCGTCGCGCCGGCGACGCCGTCGGCTGGCACGTGCCCGCGACGCTGGACGTGCGTGTCGACGGTGAGCGCGTCCGACACCCGATCCACGCGGTTCCCATCCTCCCCGGGCAGGGCATGCGCGTCGAAGTGCGTGGGGAAGGCGAGGGGCTGCTGCGCTACCAGGCCGGCGAGGTGATGGCGATCGGCGCCGGCGCGTGGCGGTGGGTCGCGCCGGCGAGGCCCGGCATCTACGCGCTCCGGGTGTCCGTAGGGGCCGACACGGTCGACCTCACGGCGCTGGTGATGCACCCGGCGACCGAGGTGCACAAAGGCGCGCTCAACGGCTACCGCATCGGGAAGTATCAGGGCAAGCCGCTCCGCGGCGACCCCACCTACGTACCACCGGAGGGTTTCGTCGAGGTGGACAAGGCGGGCCGCGACGTGCTGGTCTCGCCCCATTTCGTGCTCGGGGACTTCCTGTGCAAGCAGCCGGGCGAGCCCCGCTACGTGGCGCTGTCCGTGCCGCTTCTCGGCAAGCTCGAGGCCATCGCCGAGGCGCTCGAGTCGCGGGGCGTTGCCCCCGGTTCGCTACGTGTGATGTCGGGCTACCGCACGCCCGCGTACAACGCGGCCATCGGGAACAAGACGGTCTACTCCCGCCACCTGTGGGGGGACGCGGCGGACATCTACGTCGACGCGGACGGGGACGGCGGCATGGACGACCTGAACGGCGACGGTCGCTCGACGGTCGCGGACGCCCGCCTCCTGGCCCGGTGGATCGAAGCGCTCGGATCCCGCCCGGAGTGGCGTCCGGGAGGGCTGGCCGCGTACCGCGCAAACCCCGCCCACGGTCCGTTCGTGCACGTGGACGCCCGGGGCATCCGGGCCCGCTGGTAGGGACGAAGCCGTGCGCATCCTCTGGCTCATCGTCCCCGGCTTCTTCGTGGGCTGGCTCGTCATCGACTGGATGCGCCGGCTGTTCTCGGAAGACGGGACGCTCCTGCGCCGGTGGATGGCGGATCAGCCGGTCACGACGACCGCCGCCTGCATCAGTGTCGGCTCGATCGTGATGTGGGTGGTGCTGATGATCCTCGGGATCTGGTAGGCGCGACCCTCAGTCGCCCTCATCGGGCCCCGCGCGGAGTTGCCGGTGGAACTCCTCCGCGGCGGCGAGACGGTTCAGCTGGGTCTCCAGCTCGGAGAGCCGCTCCTCCGTCCGCTCGACCCTGACGCCCAGGAGCTGCTGCTGGCGATCGGCGTCCGAGCGCAGCTTTCCCAGGACCTCGCGCACGACCGGCGCGAGGAAGACGCGCACCGAAACGCCGGCCACCAGGGTCAACACCGAGAGACCCAGCAGCGAGAACCAAATGAGCTCGCCGAGCGCGCGATAGTCCATTCCTGCTCCCGATCCAGAAGAACGGTGCCGGCTTCCCGTACGGGACGGCACGGCGACGTGTTTCCTCCACCCCGTTGACACCGGGCCCCCGGGCCCGGCTATTGGCGGTCATGTCCCCACCCTCCACGCTGGCGCCAGTCCGCCCGCTCTTCCGCGCGATCACCCGGGCGGCCGTTCCCGCGTCCGAGGCGTTCGACGACGCTCGCTGGTCGCGGGCCGAGGAGATCGTGGACGGGGCGCTCGCGGATCGTCCATCCGGGGTCCGACGACAGGTGGTCCTCTTCGTCAGGGTCGTGGACACGCTCGCGCGTGTTCGCTTCGGCCGCGGCCTCGGGAGCCTCCCGGTCGCCCGGGTCCGCACGCTCATGGGGTCGCTGGAGCGGGCACCCGTCCCGCTGCTGCGTCGGGGCCTCTGGGGCGTGCGTACCCTCGCCTTCATGGGCTGCTACGCGCAGGACGGGGTCCGCGAGGCGCTCGGCTACCGCGCGGCGGCAGGTGGATGGGGCGCCCGCGGCCACGATGGGGGGCCCTGGCCGGACCGGAAGGGCGCCGGGCCGCCTGAGACCGGTACGCTCGTCGCCGGCGAGGAGGCCGAGCCCGGGCATGCGTGACGTCGCGGCGGACGTCGTGATCGTGGGCTCGGGCGCGGGCGGCGGCACCGTCGCCCAGCGCCTCGCGCCGCTGGCGCGGGCCGGCAAGCGGGTGCTCGTGCTCGAGCAGGGGGCCCGCTACGCCGTCGACGAGATGAGCGGCGACGAGCTGGAAATGGCCTCGGCGCTCTACGAGGACGCCGGCGGCTTCCTGACGGCGGAGGGCACGATGACCCTCGCCTTCGGGCGCGCCTACGGCGGCTCCACGGTGGTGTACACCGGAACGTCGCTCCCCCCACCGGAACGCGTGGTCGGGAAATGGGCCGTCCCGGGTCTGGACCATGGCGACCTCCTGCGCCGGACCCGGCGATACGTCGAGGAGAACAACGTCCACCTCCTCCCCGACGAGGAGATCAACGACAACAACCGGCTCTTCGTGCGCGGCGCGCTCGCGGCCGGCTACGCGCCGCACCAGTTCCCCGTCAACGTGCGCGGCTGTCGGGGCTCGAGCCTGTGTAACCTCGGGTGCCCGAACGGTGCGAAGCAGGGGACGCACGCGGTGCAACTCCCGCGCGCGGAGTCGGGTGGGGTGGAGGCGGTCACGCGCGCGGAGGTGCTGCGGATCGAGGATCGTGCCGTGACCGTACGCGTCGGTTCGCGGCCGGAAGGTGGGAAGGGCGCCCCGTCCGAGTGGGAGCCGGGTGAGTACCGTGTCCGGGCGGGCACCGTGGTGGTCGCGGGCGGCGCGGTGGGTACGAGCGCGCTCCTCCTGCGCTCGGGACTCGGCGCCCGGCTACCGCGGCTCGGCCGGGGGTTCACCGCCCATCCCGCGTTCATCCTCGTGGCCGAGCACCCGCGCGCGATCACGAACGACGTAGGCCACCCGAAGAGCTTCTACGTGGATCGCGGGGCGGAGGAGGGCTTCGTCCTCGAGACGTGCATGTACTTCCCCTTCGTCACCGCGAAGAACCTCACGGGCTTCGGGCCGGACCACGAGGCGCTCATGCGGGCGTTCCCGCGGCTGCAGATGATCCTCGTGCTCGCGTGCGACGAGGCCGTGCCGGACAACCGGATCGACGTGGACCGGAGCGGCCGACCCGTAGTTCACTATCGCTTCACCCCGGCCGTGGTGCGCAGGATGGTCGCGGCGACACGGGCCGCGGCGCGCATTTTCTTCGCCGCCGGGGCGGAGCGCGTACACGCGCCGCCGGCCGACCCCCCGCTCCTCCGGCGCTCGTATGCGGGCGAGCTCGACCGGCGCATCGCGGAGCGACACTTCCTCCCCGGACGGCTGTCGATCTCCGCGGCGCACCTCATGGGGGGCTGCGCGATGGGCCGCGACGCCGCGGACTCCGTGACGGACCACCGTGGGCGTGTACACGGGGTGCCGTGGCTGCGCGTGGCGGACTCGAGCCTCTTTCCCGACTCGATCGAGATCAACCCGTACCTCACGATCATGGCCCTGGCCGACCGGGTGGCCGAGGGCGTTCTCGAAGACCTGGAGGGTGCCCCATGAAGCTCACCGGTGGCGCGATCGCGGTGCGGGCGTTGGAGGACGAGGGCATCGAGCTCGCCTTCGGGATCCCCGGGACGCACAACATCGAGCTGTACGACGCGCTGTCGGTGGCGGCGGTGGTGCGCCCCGTGCTCGTCACCGACGAACAGAGCGCCTCGTTCATGGCCGACGGGGCGTGGCGCGCCTCGGGGCGGATGGCGTGCGTCAACGTCGTGCCGGGTGCGGGCCTCACGCACGCGCTCTCCGGCATCGCCGAGGCGTTCATGGACAACGTGCCCATGCTCGTGCTCGGCTGCGGCATCCGCCGCGACACCGGCAGGGCCTTCCAGCTCCACGACATCGACCAGGCCGCGATCGTCGCGCCGGTGGTGAAGAAGACCTTCCTGCCGGCGACGGGTCAGGAGCTCTACGACACGATCCGGGAGGCGTGCGCGCTGGCACGCGGCGGCGCACCGGGGCCGGTCTTCGTCGAGGTGCCGGCGAACCTCTACCTCTTCACGCACGAGGTCTCCCTCCCGGCGCCGGGAAGCGCAGTGACCGGACCCGCCCGCCCGGCGCCCGACCACGTGCTCCTGGCCCGCGCCGCGGAGCTCGTCGCTGCGGCCCGGCGGCCTCTGCTCTACGTAGGCGCGGGGGCGGTGGACGCCGCGGCCGACGTGGCCGACGTGGCCGAGCTCCTGGAAGCGCCCGTGTCAACGACGTTCCAGGGGAAGGGCATCCTCCCGGAGGACCACCCGCTGTTCCTCTGGCCCGGGTTCGGTGCGGCAGCACCCCCGTTCGCCCGGGAGGTGGCGGCGACCTGCGATCTCACGCTGGCGGTCGGCTGTCGCTTCGGCGAGGTGGGCACGGGGAGCTACGGGATGGATCCGCCCGGGCCCCTGGTGCACGTCGACATCGAGGCCGACGTGCTCGGGCGCAACCACGCCGCCGCGGTGGCCCTGGTGTCCGACGCGGGGACATTCCTCCGGGCACTGCGCGAGCGGCTCGGCGATGCGGCGCGGGGAGAGGACGAAGCCTTGCGCGAGCGTATCCGCCGCGGGCACGCGCAGGTGTGGGACGAATGGCTCCGAGACGTGGGGGGCGAGCGGGTCACCCCCGCCCATCTGCTCCACACGGCGCAGCGCGTGCTGGGGCCGGAGACCGTGTACACCACCGACAGCGGCAACGGGACGTTCCTCGCCATGGAATGTCTCCGCCTGGAAGGGCCGCGACGCTACCTGGCGCCGGTGGACTTCTCCTGCATGGGCTATGCGGTGCCCTCGGCCATCGGCGCGAAGCTCGCGCGGCCCGATGCACCCGTCGTCGCGCTGGCGGGCGACGGTGCCCTCCTCATGACGGGCCTCGAGCTGCTCACGGCCGCGCGGGAGGGGCTCGGCGTGATGGTGCTGGTGCTGCGCGACCGGGAGTTGGCGCAGATCGCCCAGTTCCAGGAGACCGCCATGAACCGCAAGGTCGCGAGCCGGGTCCACGAATACGACCTGGCGGCCCTGGCAGCCGGCATGGGCGTCGCGAGCCTGTCGCTGGAGCGCGACGAGGACGTGGAGGCGGTCCTCGTGGAGGCCGACCGCGTGGCCCGCGCCGACCGGCCGGTCATCGTCGACGTGGCGATCGACTACGCCCGCAAGACGTGGTTCACCCGCGGGGTGGTGAAGGCCAACCTCCACCGGCTTCCCCTCAAGGACCAGGCACGCTTCGTGGGGAGGGCTCTGGTGCGGAAGCTGACCGGGTAGGCGTCACTCCCGTCGCTTCGTGCGCCGCGTCGGCTCCGCGGCCAGCGGGTTCTCCGGCCACGGGTGCTTGGGGTAGCGGGCCCGCAGGTCCTTGCGAACCTCGAAGTAGGCGTCGCGCCAGAAGCTCGCCAGGTCACGCGTGACCTGCACTGGTCGGTGCGCCGGCGACAGCAGTCGCAGGGTGAGGGGCACCCGCCCGCCGCCCACACGAGGGGTCTCGGTCATGCCGAACAGCTCCTGCAGCCGCACGGCCAGCGCAGGTGCATCCGGGTCCGTGTAGTCGAGGGCGATGCGCGATCCCGAAGGCACCTCCAGATGCGAGGGCGCGAGCCGGTCCACCTCCGGGCGCCGCTTCCACCCGACGTGCGCCAGGAGGGCCTCGCCCAGCTCGACGCGGGGCAGGTCGTCCAGCCCGCGCATCCCTCCGAGGAAGGGAGCCAGCCACATGTCCAGATCCGCGAGGAGCGTGTCCTCGGACGCACTCGGCCAGGACTCCGGATCGAGGTGGTGCAGGAAGTCGAGCCGGTCCCGGAGTTGGCGGGTCTCTTTCGTCCAGGGCAGCACGTGCAGCCCCGTCCGACGCACGCCGGCGCACAGCGCGCGGGCGATGGCGGCGGGGTCCGGGCTCCTCAATGATCCCTCGGCCACCGTCACCGCGCCGAGACGGCGGATGCGGCGCGCGACGACCCGACGGGCGTCGGCGTCAAAGGAGACCTCGTCCTCCTCGACGATCTGGCCGGCGAAGGCCTCCTCCACCTCCTCGAGGGCGAGCGGGG
>Ga0307423_1000681_pt1 | contig 22629 bp, 22 predicted proteins | sample SalMarWE160310MG_FD_202154 | JGI IMG/M metagenome (GOLD analysis project Ga0307423, IMG submission 202154) | Salt marsh sediment microbial communities from the Plum Island Ecosystem LTER, Massachusetts, United States - WE1603-10 | ecosystem: Environmental > Aquatic > Marine > Intertidal zone >...
TAATTTTGCGATTTCCCTTGCTGGTTGTTACAGTTTGGCAACTGCAAAATTGTTAGATATTCCTATTTATATGAAAAAAGAGAACGAAATCGAGAAAGTATTTAAGGAATTATCAACTCTCGTAAAAATTAACTTTATTGATAATTTAATTTAATGCTGGTTTAATAGATTAATAGAATCAGAAATTAATCGAAATATAATGAATAAAATCTTGAATCCTGATCAAGTTTTTGAATCATTTACAAAAAATAGGATAAGTAAAGAGGAAGCTCTCAATTTTTTGATAACAATTTTAGAAAAAAGTGAAAATTCCAAATTGAGAATTAATAGCTTGCGAATTATCGGAACATTCAGTTATAAAAATCAACGAATTTTTAAGATTTTAGAAAATTGTTTAACTTCTGATGAAACCCAAGAAGTTCGCTCACTTTCCAGCGAAATAATTTTAAACCAATATGTTCAAGAAGGATTGGAAACCCTAAAATGGGCGATAATGAATGAAAAGTCTTCTCAAGTATTATCTCATTTCAATTCTATTCTTAATAAAAATAATAATTCAACATTGAAAAATGCATTAGACTTGAGGATTAAGTATATTGCCTCTAATTTGAATGTTAAAGTTGAAGAGGTTCAATTTCTTTTGGATTTAGGAATTCAGATCAGTATGGATCCTTTGATCGAAATTTATGACCAAATCTATTATATCTCTCAAGAAAATTTCATTTGTGTTATTAAAAATAAACACATTACTGAATTTAGTCTCAGTTATTATCCAAAAATTCCTAAATCAATAGGGAATTTAAAATTTTTAGAAACCTTATACCTGAGTTGCAATAATTTTAATGAACTCCCAACAGAATTCGTGAAGTTAATAAATCTTAAGGCTCTCGATCTTAGTTGGAATGAATTTAAAGAATTACCCAATGTAGTCAATAATTTACATTCATTAGAAGAACTTAATTTAAGTAACAATTTCATAACTGAACTTCCAGAATGGATTTCAAACTTAAAAAATTTAAACTATCTAAATTTAAAAGGAAACAATATAAAAATCATTCCAAGCTCAATCGAGTATTCCAATAAAATAAAATTTCTTCATTAACAAAATTAAATTAAAAACAGAATACTAACATGACATTCCCAAATTTTCCAAATAAATACGATGAGAAACCACTCCTAAATGCTAAAGACTATTGGGATTATAAGAAAAAAATTGGCAAAATTCCCATTATAGATCCTCCAACAGGAGTCATCTTATGTTATTCTCCTACATTATTCAGATATATTCTTAACAATCATGATGTAAAACAGATAGAAAACGTTGTTGGAGACTTTTTTTATATTTTAGAAGAAGATGATAACCAAATTGGAATATGTGGGGGATTTGGAATTGGAGGACCAATAGTTGGCATATTACTTGAGGAATTAACGGCATTTGGTATAAAGAAGTATATCTCAATTGGAGTTGCTGGATCCCTGCAAACAAATTTAAAATTAGGAAGTATCATCGTATGTGATAAAGCAATACGTGATGAAGGAGTTTCACATCATTACCTGCCACCTGAAAAATATGCTTACCCTTCTGAATCTCTAACTAATCGAATAGAAAATGCCATTAAAGGATTAAGTATCGAATATATTCGAGGAACAACTTGGACAGTTGATACTCCCTATAGAGAGACTAATGCAGAAGTGAAACACTATCAAAAAGAGGGTGTTTTAACTGTCGAAATGGAAGCGGCATCATTGTTTGCAGTTGCTCAGTATTTGGGCGTAGACGCTGGTGTTGTTCTGACTATCAGCGATTATCTTTCAGAAGAAGAGTGGGAGTTACACTTCCATCTAACGGAGGAACACCTAAAAAAATTATTTTTAATTGCTAAAAATGCCTTAATGAAATGATATTTATTTAGTATTTAATTAGCTAATATGTGATGAAATATGGAGTATCAAACGATCGAATTCGAATTAAAAGATAATGGAATTGGTATTTTAACATTAAATCGACCTGATAGATTGAATGCCATATCTTTTCAAATGGAAGAGGAACTGCATTCACTCTTTGATTCATTAATGACCAATTTAGATTGCCGTGTAATCATCTTAAGAGGAAATGGTAGAGCTTTTTGTGCTGGTACGGATTTACAAGAAGCCTTGAACTTGAATGTCAAGAAAGTACCAGAGGGATATGAAAAATATTACGTTTTAAATACACCAGAGCCTTTAAAGAAGAAATTATATCATCAATGGCGAATAAGTCAGATATATGTAAAAATGCGCAAAATAAGCCAACCAATAATTTGTATGGTACATGGTGCTGCTGTTGGAGGTGGTTTTGGTTTTGCAATGGCTTCGGATATTAGAATCGCTACTGAGAATGTGAAATTCATCAATGGCTCCATTAATTTAGGTTTAACAGGTGCGGATGTAGGGGGGAGCTATTTTTTGCCACGATTGATTGGAATATCTCGAGCATCAGAAATATTGTACACTGGAAGAGACGTTGGAAGCAAAGAAGCAGAAGAAATCGGTCTTATTTTAAAGATTGTTGATAAGGATGATTTAATGGATTCAGCATTAGAGATTGCAAATGAACTGCTAAGTAAGAGTCCCTTAGGTCTAAGAATGACGAAACAAGCAATAAACTTAACAATGGATTCACCAAGTTTAGAAACAATTCTACAATTAGAAAATACATCCATCGTTCTTTCTTTTTGCTCTAAAGACATGAATGAAGGTTCAGCAGCATTCATGCAAAAAAGAAGACCAAATTATCCTTTAAAATAGTAATTAAACAATTCTCATTATTATTGGGGAGGATCTTATAGGGATCATGTATCGATTCTCAAGATAATCTTTATTTGATAGCAGTTTGTGAATATGTTAATTTTTGGGGTGTTCAAAGAGACATTTCTATTTTTATCAAAAATCCATTACCAAGAGGGCATCCTCCTTCTATTAATGAACTCGACATCGAGATGATATTTGTTTTTAGTTTCTTAGGAGTAAGTAGTACCTTTTCACTTATAATTACTATTTGTTATGTAAGAAGAAATAAAACCATAGCCGGAATAAACCAAAAAAGAAATGAACTTGATAAATCAACACAAATATACATAGGTGTTTGCACCAATAAATGCCACCATTCCGATTAAAAAAGAAGGGAGATTCGCCAGGGCTGTTGCTGTTAAAACCTCTTTAGATGACAAAATCCAATTAGATGATTTATCTAATCTCCAATTTAGGAAGCGCCATTCAATAATTACTACTCCAATCTCAATAAAGCAAATAAAAATCAAAAAAAAAACATAACTAAATATATTCCATATAAAACGGAATATTATATACGCGAGGATTTGAGTAATAGGATATGTTATTAAATTAATTAATATAATCGAACGTGATAATAATTTATTTCTCTCCTTTGTATTTGCAGAAAATTTATTGAAATAAAGCTTGAAAAAACCATATTCAACTGAAGTCCCTATTAAAAAGAAAATTGTGAGAAGTGTAATTCTTATATATGGATTTTCTTCGGGAAAGATAGGTATAGGATTAGCCCGGACAAATCGAGCATCAACAAGAATAGATAAAAGTAATAGAAAAATACTTTCTTTTATTAAGAGAGAATTGCCCTTTTCCATATTTCATAAATAGATAAGAGTCTTTATATATTTTAGTGCCATTAAATCTCTATAATGAATTAGGAGAAAATGACTTATTGCCATTTTTATAATTTCTATGAAAGTTCTTCCATGATTTTTCCATTTGGAAGCAGGTTATTCGGATGAAATTTGCCACTTTCTTCCATTTGGTACCTGACACATTTTTTATTTCCAATCAAGCAATATTCTTCAACCCATTTGCGATCAAGTTTATTTTCATCAACAAAATGTTTAATTGGGCAAATAGGATACCATTTGCATATTTTCTCTTCTTCTTTCAACTTAGGTATCAACTATAAATTTAAAAAGAAATGGGGAAAATAAAAAAAGAATAGAAATTAATTTTTTATTTGAACTTTTGGAGTAATTTTTGAGGCTCCACCAAAATTGGTGATAACAGGACAGTGGGTAAATACTTTATCCATTAGCTCATTTATTTTCTCTTCTGAAGCATTAGCTTTAATTCTTATTACTGGTTCTAATTTATCATATCCTGGGAGTTTATTATCATCTATTCCGAAAATTGCTCCTAAATTAATATGACCCCGAGAAAAGACTTTCATCTCTTCAATCTCAATGTCCATAATCTTAGCCCAAAATTTCGTTACAGCAATGATACAAGCTCCAATTGAAGACAAGATTACCAATAAAGGAGAGGGTCCCTTATTTGATCCATCTAATCCTCCAGGTGCGTCAATTAATAATTCAAAAGGATCTCCGGCAGGATTTCCCATTTTACAGTTTACTTGCATCCCTTCGGAAAGCATCTCGCATTCAATATTGAAGTTCTTTTCACCGGCATCCCAATTAGCTTTTATAGCTTCATATGTTTCTTTAAAACTTGGCATTTTTTTATCATCTTATATTATAAAAAATTTTAGATTATATAATCGAATATTTATTCATTATTATATCTAATCATACTATGACTCAATTATTTTTAAGGGTATATTAAAAAAAAAAATAATCAAAAAATTAGGTTAAATTGACTCAGATGATTTTATTCTCTTTTTTAATTGTAAGTATATCAAAGAGATCCCTATTAATGTTGAGAAGATAAGACTATAAATTTCAAAACCAGGTATGCTAAATTCAAATTCAAATCTATTAGCTCTTATAATATTCAAACCGCATCCCTTGGAGACGAATACCAAAAGATTTCCGTAAGTTCCGTCGACATATAGTTTTGGATATAATGCGTAATCTGCGCCACCATCACAATATATGTCTTGATAATCATCGTAATATCCTAGTAACTTTAATGATGAAGGAGTAGTAACATCAACAACTTTAATTCCTTCAGCGCAGGCTCCTACAAATAATGCTTTATTAAGGAGTGCTAAGCCAACACCACTAATACCGTCAATAAAAATTTCTGAAAATGGGGTTGGGTCTGACTTATTTGAAATATCTATTGCTATGATATAAGCTCTATGAGTATTTTCTGGGTTAGTTGTTTTTGTGCTATCAAAACCTGAAGCGTATAGGGTATTTCCATCAATTAAGAAACTTTCAATGGAAAAGTTTCCTAGGCTTGTAGAACTTATTAAAGAAAGATCTGATGGATTAGTGGCATTAACAATTATCAAATCATTATCTGATGTACACGTGTAAGTATAATTATCAATATATGTTAAAAATTGACCCGACCCGCTTAAATCCAACCTATCTAACTCAACGGGGGTTGTTATATCTGTGAAATTGAACGAGATAATATCAGTATCATTGAGTGCAAATAAAGTTGTCTCAAATGCATCAAATCCACGTGCGGAATTGAGGTCTAATAAACCTTTATAAACGGGTGCGGATGGTGTTGAAATATTAATGTATTCAATATCCCAATCTTGGCTTTCCATGACCCGTAAGTAAGCGATATTATTTGCGATTTCAATCTCATAAGTTCCAGATTTTGTAACTGTCTTATAAGCAGTGAGAGTGGGATTAGATGGATCCGTTAAAGAGATTACTCTCATTCCGGGGAGATTAGAATCCGATACAAATGCATAATTCCCATTTATTTCGACATCTTGAAATTGCACGCTTAATGTAGAGGAAGGATAGTGACCAACATTAGCATTTATAATTTGTCTTTCCTCAGCGTGAGCATAATTGATGGAGGTATATATAAAAAGCAATGACATTAAAAGCGCGTATATAATAATTGTTCGTTTTTGTTTCATGATACATATTTATTGCATATTCAACTTAAAAAAGATATTGTAAAACTCCATCTGAAAAGGCTAGCGATTGAAATTAAGACATCGTGATTTTTTTATTATTAGAATTAGGACAATAAATATTAATTAAATTTAAAACACAAATATTGATAAATTCATTAATGAAATTTTATCTGGATAAGTAATTATTATGAATGAAGAAAAAAAACCTGCACTAAAGAGGAGAATCTCTCTTTTCGGCATCACGATGTATGGAGTAGGGAATGTTTTAGGAGCAGGCATCTATGCGCTCATTGGTGAAGTTGTTGATATTACTGGAAATCTCTCATGGTTAGCATTTATTTTAGCTGCAATAACTGGTGCATTTACGGGATTATCTTATGCTGAACTTTCAGCAATGTATCCTAAGAGTGCTGCGGAATTTGTGTACACGGAAGAAGCTTTTAGAATGAGGAAGATATCTTTTCTATTAGGTTGGATTATAATCTTTTCTGGAGTTCTTTCAGCAGCAACAGTAGCATTAGGTTTTGCAGGATATATATCTCAATTTTTAGGAATAGACCTGCTGATTGTGAAAATTATTATTGGAATCAGTCTGATCTTAATATTAAGCATTGTTAATTTTATCGGCATTAAAACATCCACTTGGATGAATATCTTATTCACACTAATAGAAGCTTCAGGATTGATCTTTATAATTATCATTGGAATACCTCATTTTGGATCAGTTAACTATGCACTTTTACCCTCGACTTCATCTATAGGCGCTATTTTTTCATCTGTTGCTTTAATTTTCTTTGCATATATTGGATTTGAGGACATAGCAAATATTGCTGAAGAAGTAAAAAAGCCTTATAAAAACCTCCCAAGAGCCATAATTTATTCTATTATTATTACTTCAATACTATATTGCTTAACAGTAATTTCTGTCGTTAGTATTGCTCCTTATACTGATATTGCGAGTTCAGATGCTCCATTAAATTACGTAGCTATAGTTGCTCTAGGTCCGATTGGTGGGCTTATAATGACTTCAATTGCCTTATTTGCAACAGCAAATACAGTTTTGATCATGTTAATTGTAACATCACGAATGATATATGGAATGGCTCGAGATAAAGCATTGCCAGAAGGCTTAAGCAGAATTTCCCCAAAACGTAGAACTCCAACTCTTGCTGTATTAGCAACAATGATTTTCACTATTATACCGATATTTTTCGGAGATATTTCGATTGTAGCTCATGCCACTGTATTTGGTGTATTAATTAATTTTTTCTTAGTTAATTTAAGTCTGATTGTCTTAAGAAAGACTAAACCAAATTTAGAAAGACCATTTAAAGTAAAGCTAAATATTAGTTGGATGCCTATCATCGCACTATTAGGATGTATTGTTTGTTTTGGATTATTATTTACATTTGATTGGTTAATCATAATCATACAAGCAATTATTGTCCTATGCGGAATAATAGTATTTTATGGAATGAAAGCAAAGATTGAAACTAAAACTTCAAGATTTAAGGAATTAATGAAGAAAAGTTAAACCAATATCCTGTGTTATTTTCCATACTTTTCTTCCCATTCTTTCTTTTTTTTGTCGGGATCGTCTCTCATCTTGCATTTATGATGGATTTTATCCTGCAACTCCCACTGACGATCTAATTCATCATCTACATCATCATTTTCATTCATTTCTGATTCACTATTTTGATATTAATTTTCTAAATATTTAAGTAAATATTCTGTTATGTAAATTGGTACTATATTTGATTGAGTTTTGTAATTTACATAATTAAAATTGAACACACACAAGGGACATGAACTTATTAACGTATCCGTCTTTAGATCATCAAATAGACTTTTACCGATTTTAATAGATATACTACTATCAACTCCACGTATTCCACTGCCAGCACCACAACAAGGTGTAAATTCATGATTTTTTGACAATTCATGTAATGATTTACTTGAATTCTCTAACAATTCTCTAGGTTCCTCAAAAATATCAATATTTCTTAATTTTCTACCAGTTCTACAAGGATCATGGTAAGTTATATCAATTTCAGATTTTTTAAATTTTAATTTCTTTTGTTGGTATAATTCATGGATGACTTGCATTATATGCTTAACTTTAATATCCCAACCATCAACATACTTAGGATAAACATTATTAAATGCATATAAGCAACCTCCACAGGTAGCTATTATAGTTTTAATACCTGCTTCCTTGAATGCCTTGAAGTTCTCTTGAAACATTTTTTTAGCTAAATGCAAGTTCCCTGAAGAAAACACGTATTCCCCACAACAAGGTTCTTGTTTAAAAATCTTAAAATTATATCCTCCTTCTTTTAAAAGTTGATAAGAAGCACTAGCACTTTCTTTTACACGAAAAGAAGACATGCATCCTAAAAATAATAAAGTATTAGATTCTTGTTTTTCAAATAGTTCTGTTTTTAAGTAATCTTCGGGTATCCAACTTAATCTCTCCTCAGGATTACCGTTTACCGAATTCTGTTTCTCGATAATTCCAGAAGTAATTTGTTTATGGATTTCTAATGGACCTAATTTCTTCTCAACCAAATTTATTTTTGATTCTAAAATTATTTCAGAAATGGGGATTTCCTTCTGGCAAAAAAGATCACACATGCTACATAATGTACATGTATAAATTCCCTTTAATTCATCATCTGAAATAATTTCATCATTGAATATTTTATTTGCGATTTTAAGCCTTCCATTGGGTGATTGAAGCAAATTTTGAGTAACCTTGAAAGTATCGCACACTTCCAGGCAGGCTTCGCATTCAATACAAGAATTAATTTGCTGAATAATTTCTTCTTTATTCATTTTTTATCATGATCTTCATATAGCTTATCAACCGAACGGTATCCTACCTCATCATCTCTTAAATAAATTTTAAAAGGTAATTTTAGTTTTCGATAACGTTCAAGAATAATAAGTAAGGTAGCATGTTCTGGTTTTTCAAATTTATCTTTTAATTCTTTACCAACTCCCTCCGAAAATTGATATTGTTGTAAAACGAAATTTCCATGAAAATTATTCTTTTTTAAGAAGTTAATTGTATTATGGATGTCATTTGGATTCATTAATTTCACTACATATGTAGTTCTAATTTCAAAATCTATATCATTTGCTTTATTGATAAGATCAAAAGTTTCTTTAATTAATTCTATATTGACTTCAGAATTTGTAATTGAAGTATAACGTTCCTGAATTAAGGGTCCCTTTAAATCTAATGCTATGCGGTGAACAAATGGAAGTAAACTCTTAATCACATTGGGAAATGTCCCATTTGTATCTATACTCACGTATTTACCCACTCGTCTTAATTCTTGACAAAACGGAGGTAAATCCTTTTGTAAAGCAGGTTCTCCTCCAGTAATGCTTATGCTGTTTATCAATATGTTAGAATTAATTTGGTTAACCAAATTTGATATTAAAATATCTTTTCCGGCACCTGAAGATAATAAATATTTATTATGGCAAAATTCGCAGTTTAAGTTGCATCCAACTGTAAAAATAACCATTGAGGATTTATTGGGAATGTCAACTGTGGATACATCAATAATACCGCCAACTCTCATTATAAATCATTGATTATAGATTATTCTTTATATTAAATCTAATCTCTCCTCCTTTTTGGAGAAGAATCATATTCTTTTTCAATAAAGCTTTCAACATCCTTGATCGAAAGACTAAATGGACCTTGAGATTCCATTTTTATTGAAGTCAGTGCAGCTGAAAATTTAAGCGCTGTCCTTGAATCATGAGAAATTCTTGCTCCTAAATAACTGATAAAAGCCGTATCACCTCGACCAGTTCTCCCAATAGATGACTTATTTCTCCATGGACAGATATAATATCTATCCTTAATTACCAAGCTAATCCCATTCTCATGAGTTATTAATATTTCTTTTAAATTTTTATGTTTATTCGTTAATTTAAATGCTCCATCCATTAGGTTGGTTTCATCAGTTAATACATGTAATTCTGTCTGATCTACCTTTAATATATCTACTAAAGAAAGAATCTCAGATTGTAGAGATGCTTCCATTTTTCTATAGAATATCTCATTGTTTTCTCTTATCCGAATAAATCCTTGAATGTCTAAACACAATTTGTGTTTGAACCGTTTTGATAAGAATTTCAATAATTCAATATTAACCTCTCCAGCTAAAATTGAGCCAATTACAAAATATCTTGGATTTATTTCAGGAATTTCTGATTGTAAAAATGGTCCTGCAAATCCTAGTGGTTTATAGCTTCTAAATTCCATGTTTTGAGATGAATATATATTATGGATACCTGAAGTTTCATTAGCGGGATGAGCAAATATAAGAATTCCCTCTTTTCTCAAAACATCCAAGATCGGAAAATCTCCTTCTCTTAATCGGGTGATTACTGCCATTTTTAAATTGATGCGACTGCCCGTAATCCCACCATAATAAATGCCTCCTCCTACTGATGGTTTTGATACTCCATCAATCTCAATGATGTCCTTAGCAATATGCCCCAAGATTGCGATATCAATATCATTATATTTAGACATGAATATAGTTAATTAATTTTTCTAAAGCTTTTGAAATTTTTGCTTATCAACGTAAAAATTAGAGTGAATTTCCTTCTTGATAAATTAATAGTTGAAATATCTGATATAAGAAGCTAAAAATGAAGAAGGAGATAAGAAATATTATTAATTAGATAAATTAATTATTCATATACATATAATGAGTTAGCCTTCGAATTGCTTAAATAGCTCTCAATTATCTTTTCCTCAATCTGATATAAATTTGAGTCGATCATTGATATGCAATTCCACTCATGATAATTTCTGAATTCTTCAAACACAATTCCATGAGTTATTGTGTTATCTTCACATTCATGGTATATTTTACGACCGTATGAATACTCTTTACCACATTTTTCACAATTTAACACTTAGTTTTCATCACCTATATTTTGTTTAATTTATTTTCGCTTTTAATAAACAATTTATAATTTCTTTTTTTATTCTTATTAAGTTACAGTACTTGAGATCCTTTTTAAATCTTACCCAATCTTTTCCCACATGTATGAATGAGGTATATAATATTTTAAATCGACAAAAATAAATTAAATGAATAGTGAATGAAAAAGGTTCATCGAATCCCTTCAATTTTATAAAATGTTCATTTTATAATTTTTCATATTTAAAGTAAGGAGTCTTTAGTGAAAATCTTTTAGTTGTGGTTATAATATCCTGATTTTCATAATTTTGATATTAAAGAGCGAGACAAATATCTGTTGCTTATCAATAAAATCCTTTTAGAATAGGTCCATTTTTTGATTTTTTTATCTAAGAATATAATAACCAAAAGCTAAAAAAAATGCTATGATTGAAAATAATAACATCCATTCAGCGAAAGGATAGTTTGTAGGCCAATAGAATACAAAACAAAAAAAAGGAAAAGTTAAACCATAACTACCCACCTTTTTGAGATTCCAATTATGAGTTAAAACAATAGCTAAGCTGTAAAAAGCGATTGATACTAAAAATCCGCTAAAAGCAAATCCCATAGATATGGCATGATACAATTCACTTGGACCAGATCTATCCAGGTTAAATATCCCTAAAAAAAAATATCCCGCCGCTCCAATAAGTCCACTTAGAAATCCGAGCTTTATAAATTCTTTTGAACACCTTGGGAGTCGATATCTGATTTTTAAATTATGAACAAAATAGAAATGGCTAAAAAACATAATTATACCACAAAAGATGGTGATACCATCATTTAAAAATGGGAAAGGAATAACACTACTATTTCCTAATTCACTAATATAATTGGTAATGATACTGTATCCAAAAAATGATGCGAAAATAATATTTTCAATGAGCAATAACAAATATGCTATTCCACCAAAAAATAATAGCGATCCGATAACTTTCTCATTCAGAATCCTATTTAACTTCTTAATTTTTTTCCCAACGTTAAAAAATATATTTTCCTCAAGGATATCTTGATTTGTCATTATTATACATAATACATATAACCATTGTATATAAAATCAAATTAAATAATAAATAAAGAAAAGATTAAAATAATCTAATTGTTATTAGAGAATATTAAAGTTTGCGGAATATCAGATAGTAATGCAAATATCTACTGCTAACCAGAAGAATTTCTCAAGCATAATTACACTTTTTGTATGCAAGTGTTGAAGTCATATAAGACCACTAACATCATCTCCGGCAGCCAAAATAAACCCAAGGTGAACATTTTTAAATTGTGCTACTTTCATTAATGCTGCAGCTTTCACTTTTATCACGTTAGGATATGTATTACTTATCTAATAATTTTTCTATTGATATAGTAATGCTATTTATAAAATTTTTAGTTAGATCGTAATCTTTACGGATATATTTAGCGATTTCAATTTGCATTGCGCTCACATTAGGTCGATTATAAAATTTTTGAGTGATATAACCTCCAGAATACGATAAATTGAAATCACTTAAAGCCAACCCATTATCTAATGTAAAAGATTTTGAAATTTCTTGTTCAAGTTGAGCGCATCCCCAATATTGACTGCAATCTTGAGCATTGAGATTATTTGGAGCATGGAGTGTTTTACCAAATACGTGTCCAAAGATAATATCAGGATAATCATTTGTTGGTTTTGTAAAACCATGCAGATCAATTAATAAGCATTTTTTATGGATAGAGATACAATCTTGCACAAATTTTATTAATGTGTCATGATATGAATTATGAATACTACGAGCCTCGTCTGATTCTTGATTAAATGCTGATTCAGATGCTGGAGGCCTGTTGAGATCTAGTTTACTTCGGTGGATTTTATTCAGTATGTAATAAATTGCCAGATCCTTTTCTTTTAAACTATTAATTAACCATTTTGCGATGATATAAGTATTCCTATCAGCAATTTGAGGCCCAACATACTTATTTAAAATTGATTTAGGTTTTTTATAACCTCCATGCGAGCAAGAAAGTACGATTGGAACCGTACCTGTCTCAGTTTCAAAATATTTTCTGAGAATCATTCAAGATAAAGAATTAAAATCACATTATAAGTTTTCTACTAATGTTGAAAAAAGCGTTAAAATACGTTAATTTAATCACAATTATACGTAAAATACGATAATTTAATCACAAAATTATACATAAATTATTAATGTCGCGAATTTGATAATATCAACGTGATAATAATGATGATTGTTCTTAGTAGACGGGTAACAAAAAATTTCATAACCTTTTTTAATTTAGATTATTTTTATTAATTACAAATTAGTAAAAATTTTACTAACTAGTATTACCATTTCGAGGTACGGGATATATGGCTATTGATGACTTAATTAATTTTATGAAACGAAAAGGTTTTAGGGATACTTTAGAAGTGTTGAGTCAGTTTAAGAACTTTAAAACAGACAAGCATACATTTTATAACGAGCTAAACAAGTTTAGCTATTATAATTCCTTCTTTCGTGTTAAGGACGACCTTATTGATAAAGGTTTAATTGAAATTGAGCATACCAACAAGAAGAAATACGTTAAGCTTACTGATAAAGGTTTAGATGTGTATAACAAGCTAGTCGAAATAGAAATGTTGATTAACGGAAAATAGAATTTTATTAATTCTTTTATTCTTTTGTTTGCTGATTTTAACGAGATATTACTTTTATTAGAATTTAAAGATGTAATAGGACTATGATTTTTAAAAAATTAGTTGTTGGTCAGTTAGCTACGAATTGTTATATTTTTGGTTCGGATATAACGAAAGAAGTTGTAATCATTGATCCAGGTGGCGACGATGATAAAATTATAAGTACAATCGAAGAATTAGGTGCCAAGCCTATTGCTGTATTGCTGACGCATGGCCATTTTGATCATACTCTTAAAGTTGGAAAAATTCTACGTCATTATGGGATTCCGTTAATGTACAACAAGAAAGAAATGGAATCTGGGGTCTTTTCACATAAAGAAGCGAATAATTGGTTAAACGAAGGCGATCTCATTGAGGTGGGAGAAATCAAATTGCGCGTCCTTGAAACTCCCGGTCATTCTCCGGGTTCACTCTGTTTTTATAGCGATGATGTACATAAATATGAAGACCAAAAGATTGATGGAATCCTTTTTTCAGGAGATTTAATTTTTAGACAGAGCATCGGTCGTTCGGATTTTGAAGGAGGAGATCAAAACTTGCTTTTTTCAAGTATAAAAAACAAAATTATGTATAACAAATCACTTACGGATAATTTCCTCATTTGTTCAGGGCACATGGGCCTAACTTCAATTGGATTCGAACGGAAAAATAACATGTTTAAAAATTATTTTCTATAATTACCAAATATATGAATTATTTGATTCTAATAATATTCTGGTGTAAAAATTTTATTAACATTTTAAAGGATCAAAACTGCAAAATTCTAGATGATTTCAAATTCTGTTATATGTTAAAAACAAAAAAGAGTAAATAAATTTATGAGCATTTATTTTTCTATTATTAAATAAGATGATAATTTTTTAAGTACTTAATATATTATAATAATAAAAATTAGTTTTTTATAAGAAAGGTGAACAGTAGTCCGTGATAAATGTTAATGAAGTCAAAGCTATCATACGCAGATTTGAAGAAAAAGAAGGAGTTCGGGGGGTTATCATTTGTGACTCAACAGGTCTTCCAATTAAATCGAATCTTCCAATAGAGCAAACTGAAGAAGTGTCTGCATATATCACTGCCCTCATAGGTAAATCAGAATCATGCGTAAAGGCTCTTCATGAGGGAGAACTTAATTTTATTCGCTTGGAGACTGCGAAAGGTGAAATAATGATTGCGCGGGAAGAAAAATTAATTCTAATAATCTTAAAATAATATAAACCACAAAAATTTTATTATTACTTCCCTCATTTTATTTATTTGATAAATTTAAATTTCTTCAATCTATGATATATTTAAAATGAATTGTTTACTATTTTTAGAAAGGATTTACAAAAATCAATCCAATAAAACACAGTGAATTACGCATGGATAAAAAAGTACTTGAACAAAAAATGTCTGAATTAATGGATTTAGTACCTGAATGCGAGGGTTTAATCGCTAGCGATCTATCTGGCAATGTATTAGTAGGACAGACTATTACTGATATGGATCATAAATTACTTGCTAAACATTGCATAACAATAATGAATGGTTCAAATGTCTTAGGAGAAAATCTTGGGAAAGGAACATTAAAAACAACTACAATAGATTATGAGAACGGTTTTGCAGTAGTAAGTAGTTCAGACAAAGTCATAATAATTGCTTTGGCGGGATTAGATGGAAAGGCTTCATTAAGTCTTATTAAAAGAAATTTGATAGCAATTTCTAATATTTAATTTTTATTTCCTCTCTTTTTAAAATAAAGTGTTGAAATAAAATAAAAAATGAATAAAAAAAATTATTTATCGTCGTCCTTGAGACCCTTTTCTTCAAGAAGGGAGTCGAGATCGGTAGATTTTGGTTTTTCAGGTTCTGGTTCTTTCTTTTTCTTTTTACGAATTTTCTTGTCTGCGTTTTCTTTACTTAATTCTTTTTCGCTCTCTGCTTCTAAAGGTTTGGTTGGTATTTCTGAAACACTGAGATATTTTCCTCTACGGGTTTTTTTCTTTAATGGTTCCTCAATAGGAGTTTCAATATCTTTCTTTGTCTTTTTGATATACAAAATTGTTACCAGTGCTAAAAGCCCAAATATTGCAAACATTATCAATATAAAATAATCCATTATGTAATCAAACAAAGATCTTTCAAAAGTTTCGAATGATTCAGAAGAATGAATAGCAATTACTTCTTTTGTTAAGAGATTCTGTACATCAGCTGAAACAGATAGCGAAAATTGAGTTATTGAAGAAACATCAACTTCAATTATGAACGATGTTTTATGCCCGGAATAGAATTGATTGAGTAAAAAGGTATTTATCTCAATGATTTGATTTGGTAAATTTGGATTTACATCAATTGTAATATTCGCAATTTTGACATCATATGACCCTAAATTCTCCAAGCTTATGATAAAAATAGCTTTTGTATTTCGATAAATTTGAATCTGGTCCCCTTGTAGTGAAATTGAAACATTAATAACATCTTGTAATAAATCCACGGATATATTATATGGTACATTCAGGAGGTATTGATCCCCAGGCCAGATAAGACGGAATAATAGCGTTCCTTCGTCGTTAAGGTCAACAGTATCAATTTCAAATAATGTCGAACCATTAGAATCTGTTAGTTGTGAAGTAATGTTAATCCATTCACCAGTATCATCATATTGACAAGTAACATTTTTATTTGCTAATTCGGTTCCAAACTCAGTAGTTAAGGTTGAACTTATATTCAGAATATTTCCTCGAATTGGGTTTTCTGGTGTTACAAGTACATTTCTGAATTCACTGTTCATGTATATATCAAAAGAGGCATTAATTTGGCGATAACTACTCATGAAATTGTCATCGTAAATATTTACTATAACTTTAGTAGAATCTGGAATGTAAGTACATTCATCTCTTTCAAATGGCTTTAATATTGAAGCTCCTGTTATTTCCTGATCATATTTCAGAGCAATAATATATCCTTCAAATACATCTTCAGTGTCATTGATTAAAAGAGAATAATCGTTACTCTTATACGTTCCTACTAGAGTGTCACCAATATATATATCGGTTATGGTTTTTGCACCACCTTTTCTCATTGGAGCATTTAGACCATACCATGTTCCATCTACTTCAAAATCAGGAATTTCAAGTTCTACAGTAAATTCTTTACTATCTCCTCCAGAGGGGTCTCCTTTTAATTTCAGAGTTTCTACTGGTGAAGTTACTTCATCAATTATCCATTCCTCATTACATAAAGCAACTAATTTTACCTTTACCTTTACGTCTAAATCGATTAATTCATCCAAATTTTGAAGCGTCATAGTAAATTTAATCTTTTCAGCAGGATTCAGAATAGTTTCATTTTGTAGAAATGACTTGAGTAATATCGGGACTTCTTCACCACTTACATTAAGAACATATTCTTGATTAACATCAGATTGATTTACTGCGTAAAAATTAGACAAATTCTGACCAGTGGTTTCGTTAACAGTAGCAATTAAAATGGAATAATTATCATAGACTTTATCAACAATTCCACTTAGAACGTTCTTTTCAAGAAGAGGTTCATAAAAGAAGTCTTGTAAGTTAGCATCATATGTATTTATGTATAAGGTTAACTTCTTACATCCAATCGCAGAACCATTTGACCAAAAAAATCCAAGATAATATTTACCAAGTAAAGGTACAGAAGTATCAACATTCAAAATAGTGACATTATCGAAATCATATATCAAAACTTTCTCTTCTTTTACACCCGAACTATCATCTCTTTGAGGAATGGGATATTTTGAGTTATTACCTGGGTAAAATAAAACAACACTAGCCATTCCATTTGATGGTGCATCACCATTCGCACCTTGAATGTCCAATTGAGCTGTAATTGAATCACCATACATGAATCCATTTGTTTCCCATGCTCTCCCCGAATAATCAATATAACTATGCATATCATGAATGGCGTTTGGAGAGATAAGATCTAAGGTATAAAGTCCAGTAATAGCATTTGCTAGTGACACATTTGTTTTATCATAATTCGTTAAATCTTCAAGGACTGATTCGGTATTATTATAAATATCTATTGAACTTGGATTAGTAAGATTAGTTGCATCGAAATAATTAGGATAGACAAACCAAAATTCAAGAAAATCCCATTGATTAAAATTAACATTATTAGCATCAAAAGTATACTCAAATTTCCAACGTGGAGTCGTATCATAACTTACATTATAGGAAGTAGTTGCAGGATCTACCCAAAAAGCTTTAGCGTTATATGTAACATCAAATTGAAACCCTTTAATTATGCTATTATTCCAATCTAAACTAATTTGGTAGTCATGTTGGGGATTACTAGTAATAATAGGGTTAAAATTGTTATTCCATCTCCCTTTTCCCCATGTTAATGAAGAACTTGTAGCATATATACCCGTATTGAAAACCTGATTCTCGATTGGAATATCTTGTATGTTCAATTTATCAACTTCGGACATCATAAAATCTGAAGGCATATAGCCCCTAGTTACATTTAATTTAAATGAGCTGGCATCTAATGATTCTGAAGTATATGTTACATCCACGTATTTTCTCGCATTAATCCAAGAGGTTCCATTATCAGAGCTCATTTTTAATTGATGTTCAAGGGTCGTATCAGGATCTCCAAAGGTCTCTCGAGGTAGAGTTACCAAGCTATAGACCAAATTTGAATTATTTGATTTAATTACAATGAAGTAATTGTAAAGAATCATGTTTGCTGTATTGGATAAGTTGAATCCAAAGTAAGTCAAGTTATCGCCGTGATACGCTGCATAATCTAAAGTGAAGGAATCTATTTGTTCAGCATAATCAGGTTCCATAGTGTTTCTAAAAAGATTATCTTGAGTTCTTGAGACGGTAGTGTTGGCTTTATATAAAGTGAAATTTAATTCGGAAGATATTGCTTTGGTTAAATTTAAAGTTCTAATCCATGCATAAAAACCATTTACAGTAGAATTTTCTCCTTTCAAGTCAAATTCAAGCGCTACGTGATCTTTATTCGTGATTGGAATGTCAAAAGCATAAGTAGAAACTTCTCCGAGTTCAAAGATTGTAACATTATAAGCTTCTGTATCCCCCCTTGAAATATAAAATTGGACTTCATTTTTATTTGTTAAATCAATGTATTTGAGGTTTTCATTAATAATGCGGTTTTCAATATTATGAATATTCAAATTGGTATTCAAAAATATTGGATGAGTAACATCTATCCATCCCGATCCAATACTATCCTTCATTTTAATGATCATGCTTGCATTCCTACTGGATTCAAGTCTGAGTAATAAAATGAATCCCAGTATCAAGGATCTGTTGAAATCTAAGTCAATGTTGGGATTTGAAGATTGAAAACTCGTGTCTGAAAAATCTGCGGTTAAAGTAAAGTTTATAATACCACCACTATCTCCATGTAACATCGCATAAGTGTCGTTGTTATTATCATTTAAATGGCCTAAGTCCAAATTTGTAGAGTTAGTACCTTGATTTAAAGTCAATTCGGAATATCCTGGATTTCTATTCATATCAAATTCTATGAAACTTGTTGCTTCTAAAGCGCTATTATCCTCTAAAACATAATCAGTCGTGAAATTATTTTGAAAGGTGAAGTTAAAATCTCCACTTGATAAATATGAATCAATTGAATTAGACATAGAGGGAATGTCGAAGTGCTTTTGATTATTCATTAAGGAAGAAGTATTTGTAACATAAATTCGAACATCTTGATTATCTCCCGATCCTGTAAGGTAATAATCACTCAAGTATGGATCGGAGCTTGGTGATAAGTTCATTATTTCATTATCATCAATAACTTGACCATTATCATTACTTTCAGCTAAGTTAACTTTATTAAATATTTGAGTATTTGTTAAAAAAATGGATATGACAAAAATACTCACGATAAAAATCTGTTTAATTTCTTTTTTTCGTCGATTCATAAAAAACAACCGAATTATTCAATTTTTTTAATATTAAAATAATGTAAAAATAAAAAAATTTCGCAATTTATTTTAAATTTATTAGATAGAATACAACATGACAAAATATTATAAACTATCAGTTCATTCATTAGACTTAAATATATATTTCTTTGTTTTGCTATTATGATGATTGAGGAACGAATTATTAATGACATAAATACTAATAGAGAACAATACGTTGATTTCTTACGTAAAATTGTTCAAGCAGAATCGTACAATCCTCCCGGGAATGAATTAAACGTTGGATTATTGATTGAAGAATACTTGAATGTCTTTGGTATTGAGAATCAATTATTTCCGTTTGAAGATAATCGAGCAAATTTGATTGCATTTCTAAATAAAGATAATAAAGGTAAGATTCTGTTATTTAATGGTCATATGGACGTAGTACCACCTGGTAATGAATCAGAATGGACAAATGAACCTTTAAGTGCATTCGTAAAAAGAAAAAAGTACATTTTTGGGAGAGGGACTGCAGATATGAAGGGAGGATTGGTTGCCATGGTAATTGCTTTGAAAATTTTAAAATCTCTTGAAATAGAGTTATCAGGAAATTTGATATTAAATGCAGTAGCAGATGAGGAAATTGGGGGTATACTTGGAACGAAATGGTGCCTTGAAAACGTTCTTCAATCAATTAAGCCGACTTTTGCAATTATCGGTGAACCAACAGGATTAAATCCTCTCCCAAAAGCTATTCTACTTGGTGAAAAGGGTCATCTGTATGTTAAAGTTATTACTAAAGGGAAATCGTGCCATGCTTCCATGCCAACTATGGGAAAAAATGCTATTTACATGATGAGTGAATTAATTGAAAAATTAAAGGATCTGAACCGATATATTCCCGATTTTAAGCCACCTATTCCATTAAAAAAATTAAATGAACTAGTAGCATCAGCTTTTCCAAGTACTGAAATTTATGAACGCATCCTGGGTGAGCAACCTCAATTAAGTAGCTTACTTCAATCATTGGTTCAGTTTAGTTATTCACTAACAATGATTAATGCCGGCATTAAAGGAAATGTTGTTCCTGATACATGTGAAGCTCTTATCGACGTTAGGTTATTACCTGGTCAGGAGATCGAGTCGATTATAGATGGTTTTAAGAATTTAATTGAAAAAGAGTTAGGATATAAAGTAAAGGATAATCTATCGGGAAATCCAGAAGATATTTACATCTACCTAGGGATATCAGATGCATCAGAAGGATCTTATTGGAATGAATGGAAAGATTCTCAAGCTTTAGAAGAATTTCATGATATAGTGGAGAAGATTTATGAGAAAAAGCCATTTTACTTCTTATTACCCGCTTCAGCGGATGCTCATTACCTCAGAAATGATGGGTACTGTCCTCAAACTATCATATTTGGCCCAGGAAGTGCTGGAACAGCTCATGCAGTCAATGAGTATATTGAAATTGAGGATTTTCTGAAAGCTGTTAAGGTTTATACTCTTTTTGCTTATAATTATCTAAAATAATAAAATTTAAGATTAAAAAAATCAAAATAAAATGAAAATTTATTTAAGATCTTATTTTTTTAATAGTTTAAACTTCAATTAATTATACTCAATCGACATTGCAGCACATTAAGACAGAAGATACGGTAATTCTTATCGATGTTTCACGATCAATGGTTCGAAAGGATTTTAAACCAAATCGATTAACCTTGGCCTTAAATGCAGTTAATAATTTTATTCATACAAAATTTATAATTGATCCAAAAGATAGAATCGCGATACTTACCTTTGGGGATACGGTTAGGAAATTAAGTTCTTTTACATATGAGGAAGATAAACTCATAAATTCTCTTAAAAAAGTTCAAATTGGTGGTAATGGTCAATTACATGACGGAATAGCTTTTTCTTTGCAATTACTAGTAGAAGAAATGCGTAAAATAGGAGGAAAAACGCATCGAATTTTTATAATTTCCGATAGTAGGGTAAAATTGGATGATAAACTTCAAAAATTAGTGTCTATCGCAACAGGATTAGGGATTTTTATTGATACATGTCAGTTGGGAACAGTAGAAGTCAATGCAGATACCCTTTTTAAAAAAATTTCCAGAGAATCTGGAGGTGAATATGGCTTTTTTAATAATTCTAAAGCTATATTAAATGCAGGACGATCCTTTGCTTCAAAAAAACCCAGTAAATCTACTACTGATTATTTTGCTCCTAATAAACAAGAAGAAATAGCACCGTTGGTGAGTGATATAGCATTACCATTAAGAAGACCATCACTCTTAGACATTCGTCTAATGATGAATACAAACGGTACAGGTCAGGAGAAGTGTCAAATATGTCATTCTATGAAATCACCTCTAACTAATGCTGATTTTTATTCTGAAGGGAGATATTGCCCTTCATGTGATCGACCAATGCACATATCATGTGCTACAATGTGGGCTCAGAAAACGGAATATTCTGAAAGTGTATTTAGATGTCCATTTTGTTATTTCTTACTTGAGCTGCCCGCATATGCAACTAAATTGATTAAAGAAAATGCTGAAGAAGAACCAAAAATCAAACTTTTATCGCAAGATGATGCTAAATACACACACATGATAAAAATAAATGAGGAAAATGTTCCTGAAATAAACGTTTCTTGTAACTATTGTTATAGTATTTTTTTAGGTGATTATAATGTCTACCAATGCGAAAAGTGTAAGAGTTATTACCATGAACCTTGTTTAGAAAAGATGAATAACGAAATACATGCGTGTAGAAATTGTGGAGCAAAAATTACGTTTTCTTAATTTTTTTATAATTATCACCTAATTAAATCCATTTTAATTGAACTCCAAAACGACCAACTTTTTTTAGAAAGTTTTCATTTAATATTTAATGTATTAAAGGAGGTTTTGAATTTTTCGAATAAGAATAAAGAAAAATGGGTTGTCACAAGTGCTTGGCCTTATATCAATGCTATACCACATCTTGGAAATATGATTGGAAGCACCTTATCAGCAGATGTTTTTGCTCGATTTTTAAGGTTAAGAGGAGATGAGGTGGTATTCGTATCTGGTTCAGATTCACATGGTACACCAGTTGCTATAGAAGCAAGAAAATTAAATGTTTCTACTGAGGAACTAGCTATAAAAAACCACGAGATCATCAAAAATTTATTTAAAAGGTGGAA
>Ga0307423_1000684_pt1 | contig 22558 bp, 18 predicted proteins | sample SalMarWE160310MG_FD_202154 | JGI IMG/M metagenome (GOLD analysis project Ga0307423, IMG submission 202154) | Salt marsh sediment microbial communities from the Plum Island Ecosystem LTER, Massachusetts, United States - WE1603-10 | ecosystem: Environmental > Aquatic > Marine > Intertidal zone >...
TCGAAGTGTGACGGAGGATGTAATCTTCAGTCTTCGACAGAGCCTGCCCTGAGTTAATCGAAGGGCTCAGACTGACAACGAAATTTCATTCCGAACTTGTTTCGGAATCTGCTAACTATAAAGATCCTGAAATAAATTCAGGATGACAAAAAAACTTATGAGCAACCGTAATAAAAAATATTACCAAACTCTGTTACTACTCCTCAGTCTCCTTACAGCTTATGGCTTACAGCTTAACGCTACGGTAAGGTTTGTTAGCAAAACCGGACTTAGCATACCACCCTATACAAGTTGGAAAACCGCAGCCGATAGCATACAAAAGTGCATTAACATTTGTGTCTCTGGTGATACTATTTACGTTGCAAATGGAGTTTATGAAGAGCAGGTTGTGATGATACCGGGGTTATCGCTTATAGGGAGTGGTACTGATTCCTGCACTGTAGATGCAAGACCCTTGAATGTGCTGTATGCAGTCACAGTTGCTAATAGTTGCTTACTAAAGGGATTTAAAATTATTGCTTCAAATACTACTAATATGCGTTGCGTGAATGTTAGCGCAAATAACAGCTTAGTAACATTTAATCGTCTCACGAATGCTTCACAAGGAATTTATGCTGAGAACTCAAATTCATCAATTTATTATAATTCTTTTGATAATATAAGAACAAGGGGTATAAGCATATATAATTCAAATTGTCTTATTAGAAAAAATTTTATCTATATGAACAGTAATGATTCGCCCCAAGGAATATATATAATTGCTGATAATTCAAGTTATAAACCATTTATTGACTCAAATTATATTCAATCAAAAAGTGATGGCATTTATAAAAATCCCGGAACAAGATCAACTATTCGAAACAATGAAATTATTTTAATAAATGGCTCTGGAGACGGTATATTCCTACATAGTTATGGTTCGGATTCTGCTTGGGTATACAATAATCTTATCGTAACTGATCACGCAGCAGATGCTATATATAACTCTGGTGTAGCTTATCTCTTCTTAAATAATAACTATGCTAAAGGTAATTTTTATTTGGAAGCAGCTATCAATGTGGGGTCAAATGATGTTGTAAAGAATAATGTAGTTACAGATGCAGTAAAAGGAATCGATGCTGTTGGTTATAATTATATGATTCAATACAATAATGCCTGGGACAATAATGTTAATTATTCCGGCTTTACACCAGACACAACTAATCTTTCAGTTGATCCAATGGTAGTAAATGATGACACAACACAGGGAGAGTTAGATTTTCATCTTCAGAAATATTCACCTTTAATAGATGCAGGAGATCCAAATATTCTCGACAGAGACGGAAGCAGAAGTGATATTGGTTTGTACGGAGGTCCTTACGGATGGACATACACATATCAGGATTTAGCTCCACGTCCTCCGCATAATGTTACCGCAACTATAGAAGAAGGACTCGTTAAACTAACCTGGAATAAAAACACAGAAGCAGATTTCAATCATTACAGGATTTACAGGGATACACTTAGTATAGTTATTTACGATTCATCAAAGATAATCGGAGAAACGGTTGACACCTTCTATTATGATAATCTTCCACCAGTAAACCACGAGATAAGATTTTATTATGTAATAACAGCATTTGACAACCAGGGAAATCAATCATATCCAAGTGAAGAAATAAGTGTTTTGGTAACGGGAATGACAGAACATCCACCGATAGGTTATGACGGATACAGATTGTTGGCAAATTATCCGAATCCATTTAATCCATCGACAAGAATTCCATACAGGTTAAAAGAAGCAGGATATGTAAAGCTATATGTTTATGATGTAAAAGGAGAGTTGGTGAGAGTGCTGGTAAACCAGTGGCAGGAGAAAGGATACTATGAAGTATTGTTTTATCCAAACACATCAGAGCGAAGCAGAGCAAACAGCTTTGAAATCCCGATGGGAAAGAGATACAGTAACATAGCAACTGGAGTTTACTTTTATATGATTCAGGTATATGATGACAGAAACATACCAGTGTTCAGCGATTCAGAAAAGATGATTTTATTAAAATAAGAGCTAGCTTGTCATTCTGAAGCCAAACTCCGTTTGAGTGAAGAATCTTAAGACTTACCCCAAAGACTCTTCGCTTCACTCAGAGTGACAACAAAAAATCCCCTCCTTGCTTTGCGAGAAGGGGTGTTACTTTAGTGGCGGGGCGGTGTTTAATTAAAATTGTGGCGCATACTTTTCTCCCTCCACTCCTACATTTCCTCCCTATTAGCAGCCATGCAGGTTCAGACTGAAGCACTTCTTTTAGATACAAAGAAATTGGCAAATTAAATCATCATATTTTTATCTGGGGGGTTGATATTACCAAAAAAAATAAACAGATTGTCATGTGAAAACACAATTACTTACTCAATAAAATGAGAGGTTGCGTTATGAAAAAATTTCTAACTGTTTTTTTCCTTCTTTCAATCATTCTCATCCTCCCGGTTGAATCCAGTGCTCAATCTAATAACTCAAAAATTAATCCGTACTTGCAGGTTGTTTTGATTAGTTCAGCAAATAACGAGATGATAAATGTGTATGCCACATTGAGCGAGCAGTATTCATTGGATGATCTGATGCAGCAAACTTCTTTCCTTCCAAAAAAGGAGAGGCAAAAAGAAGTCGTGAGAATCCTGAAAGAATTTGCGAACCAGAAACAGCAGGCTGTTCGCACTTACCTTGATAACGAAAAACAGCAAAATCTTGTAAGCAAGATTGATATTCTCTGGGCAGCAAATACGATAGTCTTTTCAGCTGTTCCCGAAGTTATCTATTATATGGCAGAGAATTTTGATGAAATTTCAGAGATCAGATATAATCCTAAATTTGACAAAAATCTTTTAATAGATCCAACCGAAGAATCCCATGAAGTATTACCAGGTGATGTTCTTGCACCGCAACCAGGATTGGTATTAATTAATGCACCGGCAGTCTGGGCAGAAGGCGATAGCGGGCAGGGTATTGTTGTTGCAAATATCGATACTGGTTGTGATTGGGACCATCCGGATTTAATTCATAATATCTGGAACAACCTCGGTGAAGATGCAGATAATGACGGACACACTATTGAATTTAACGGTTCAATCTGGGTATTTGATCCGGGCGATATAAATGGTGTGGATGATGATGGCAACGGATATGTTGATGATCTCATTGGCTGGAATTTTTCAGGTAATAATAATAATATAAACGATCAGGATGGTCATGGCACTCATACTTCAGGAATTGTTTGCGGTGATGGTACAAACGGAACGCAAACGGGAGTAGCGCCCAGAGCTAAATTAATGAATTTTATTCCTTCTGACGAAGCTGATTACTGGCTTGCGCAGCAATATGCTGTTGATAAGGGAGTAGATGTCACTACCAGCTCATATAGTTATAAATGGTATTTCAGCCCCCAGCCAAACTATCCAATGTTCAGACAAATGACCGATGTTGAACTTGCTGCGGGAGTTGTGCATACTAACTCGACTAGCAACGATGGAAATAATTTAGGCAGCGCTCCGATTCCTTACAACATTTCAGCACCGGGTAACTGCCCGCCTTCCTGGTTACATCCTGACCAGACACTTGTTGGTGGGTTAAGCTCAGTTATTGGAGTTGGCAATGTGAATGCCACTTCAGATTTAATTGTAAGCAGTTCACCGTATGGTCCTTCTGCGTGGGAAGATATTCAATCTATTCATCCGGGTTATCCTTATCCTATGCCTCCGGAATATCAGGATTATCCTTATGAAACTTCACCCGGTTCAATGGGTCTGTTAAAACCTGACGTGAGTGCGCCGGGTAACGGTACAGTATCTACCACTATTGGTGGTGGCTATTCTTCTTTCAGCGGTACATCCGGTGCTACTCCGCACGTGGGAGGTACCTCTGCTCTACTGCTTGCTATAAATCCTGCTCTTACTCCTGCAGATGTAAGTATGATTATGCAGACTACTGCAGTGGAAAAAGGAGCTCCGGGAAAAGATCCAAGATACGGTGCAGGCAGGATTGATGCTTATGAAGCATATTTACTTGCCCTATCAATGATACCGGTAGAGCTTTCATCATTTACAGCAGCCTCAGATGAAAATTCTGTCACGTTGAACTGGTCAACGGCAACTGAAACAAACAATTCCGGTTTTTCGATCGAAAGAAAAACTACGCTTGATGAGAGATGGAAAGAAGTTGGATTCGTACCCGGATTTGGAACTACAACCGAAAGAAAAAGCTATTCGTTTATAGATGAAAATCTAACGATGGGGTCATACAGCTACAGACTTAAACAAGTTGATTTTGATGGCACATTTGAAGTCAGCAATGCAATTGTTGTTGAAGTTTATGCTCCGGAAAAATATACACTTGCACAAAACTTCCCGAACCCGTTTAATCCGTCTACTACAATTGAGTTTTCGATTCCGCAAACAAGCAATGTTACAATTGAAATTTATAATATTGTAGGAGAACGTGTTGCAAGTATGGTTAACAAAACACTTGATGCCGGATACCACAGGGTTAATTTCAATGCCAGCAATCTTCCATCAGGTACGTATGTATACCAGTTGAGAGCAAGCGGACAGAACGGAATTTTTGTTGATATAAAGAAGATGTTGTTGATGAAATAAGTGTAAAATAGAACAAGTAATTTCATTACTAAATATGAACCCCGGTTACTATATGCCGGGGTTTTTTATTTGCCAGGAGTCAAGTTTTATTTTCTTCTCAATAAAGTTAAATTGACTGACGCACCATTTTTTCAACAGCCAATTTAGTTAATTCCTCATTTTTATTATCGGCATACCTATTGATTACTTTCTTACAAAGTAATTCTCTTTAATATCGCTTTACTTAAAAACATTTTGAAAAAACTGCAGCTCTATCAGAATCAATTCAAATCTTTTCTTGGATTCCCTGGCAATCACGAAACCATTTTAAATTTTAATCAATCTGTTATTAGAATAAAACTAATTACTCAAAAACTTCATAAAAAAGGATAGCTCTATGAAAATCATATTTAAAAAAAGAGTTCTGCCTGTTGTTACGGTGCTTATCTTATTAGTCGCCTTAATTAGTTGCAGTAAGGATCAACCTACAGAACCAAACAGCACATCGGACTTTGTCGTTCCAGGTCAAACCTTAACAGGAATGATTGTGCATACTGCGGGCGGCAGTACTCTGTATTACGTAAATAATGAAACACTACTTGCCAGAGGTGGTACTCCACTCTCGGGGTACACCTGGTCCGTTGATAATTTATCGGCAATGCCGGCTGGTACAATTGTAAGTCCATTAACAGGAATATTTCAGTCTAACGGAGGAGCATTGATTGTAGGAACTCACCAGTTTACTATGAAAGTTTCAGATGGATCAAAAACAGCAACAGGAACTTTTACATTTGTTGTTACTGAATATCAGGGATTCGGTCCGCTTGCAGTATTTCAACAGCCGATGGGAGTATTTAATATTAATCTTCCTGATGCAAACACCGGCAACGGTTATGGTGCAAGTCTTTGGGCATTAGGTGATGGAGCACTACCGTGGTCATGGTATTTAGCTAGTGGCGAACTTCCCCCGGGATTGTCAATTGATCAGGCTAATGGAGTTGTACACGGAACACCTAATTCATCCGCTGCGGGGAATAATTATACATTTACGGTTAATGTAAAAGATACGAATGGCGAGACGGCGGTTAATGATGGATTGTCATATCATATTAATGTTCCGAAATAAAATTCTGTTTCTGAAAATTGAATTTCTTTGTAAGTACAAGTAAGATTTTATAGTTGAAATAATTTTAAAAATCCAGTCTCTTTAAGGAACCGGGTTTTTAATTTAGCAGCATTCAAATAGAAGTGACCCTGAACGGTCACTTTTTTATTCTATTAAATTTCCCTATGGAAATTGTCTATATTAGTATAATTAAATTTTACTAATGAGGGTTCTATGCGTATAAAACCGATAATTATTGCTTTTCTCTTCTTGGTGTTTGCAATCATAGCTACCCAGAACACCATTACAACTGAACTTAATTTTTTATTTTGGTCTATTCAGGCTCCGTTGATTGTTATGATTGTGGTGATTTTTATACTGGGTCTGGTCATAGGCTTAATTTTCAGCAGCAATTATGAGAGAAAGAAAAAGAAGGAAGAAGCAGGAATTCAGAAGAAAAAAGAAGAAAAAAATAACATTTCTGATATAACCCAGATGAAATAGGGTATAAATAAAGTTGCTTTGGTTATTGGTTAAATAACCTTATCTTTGAGTGTTCTTTTTCGCCCTTTTTGGGCGATTTTTGTTTGTATGAAACAGAATATTGAAAATATCCGGGAAATTGCTCAACAGGTTGCTGAGCAGAACAATCTTTTTCTTATTGATCTGGTTGTTCGTGGTTTGGAAACTAACAGGGTGATTGAGGTTTTTATTGATGGTGAACAAAATGTCTCTGCCGAAGTATGCGCACTTGTCAGCAGGGAGATAACAAAACAAATTGATGAAAATAATTTACTGAAATCATATCGTTTGGATGTTTCCTCACCGGGTGTAGACAGACCGTTGATTTATTTGAAGCAGTTTCCAAAACACACAAACAGAATGTTCGAAGTTGAATTTAAAACGGCTGAATCATCATCAATATTTAAAGGGAAACTAATCTCTGTTGAAGACGGAATCCTGAGTTTTCACAGTGGCAAGGAAATTAAAATAAAATTTGTTGATGTAATAAAAGCAAAAGTTTTAGTAAGTTTTAATTAAAGGAGATCAAAGTAAATGAATCGCGAAATTGTCGAATCTTTTGCCGATATGGTAAAGATGAAAGGCATTGATAAAGATGTGCTGGCAGGCATACTTGAGGACGTTTTCGGTCTTCTTGTAAGAAAAAAATATGGTGAAGAAGCCAGATGCGACGTTGTCGTTAATATGGATCGTGGTGATATCGAGATATATCTTGAAAGACAAATAGTTGAAGAAGTAACTGATTCAGCTACACAAATAAGTATTGAAGAGGTTAACCGCAAAGGAAACGAAGATGAACTGGAAGTCGGCGAAGATTATGTAGAAAAAATTGAACTTTTATCTCTTGGCAGAAGGCTGATTACTCTGGCAAAACAGCTCCTTAATCAAAAAATTAGAGAAATAGAAAAAGATATTATTTATAACGAGTACAAAGAGCTGGCTGGAGAAATTGTTGTTGGTGATATTTATCAGATCAGAAAAAATGACATTCTTATCAATCACAATAAAAACGAGCTTGTACTTCCGCGCGATGAGCAAATACCCTATGAAAAATATAAAAAGGGAGAAACGATAAGAGCAATTGTTAAAGAAGTAAGAAAATCGGGAAGTGGTCCGCAGATAATTGTTTCCAGAGCAGATAATATGTTTTTAAGAAGACTGTTTGAAATTGAAATACCGGAAATCTACGATGGAATTATTGAAATTAAAGGAATAGCACGCGAACCTGGTGAGAGGGCAAAAATTTCGGTTGAATCGCAGGATGCCCGAATAGATGCAGTCGGTGCTTGTGTGGGAATGAAAGGTGTAAGAATTCATGCAATTGTGAGAGAATTGAATAATGAAAATATTGATGTGATAAATTTTACTGAGGATCCAACATTGTATATTCAAAGATCACTCGCCCCGGCTAAAATTAAACAGGTTGAAGTTGATGAGGAAGCTAACAAAGCAACGGTTATGGCAGACTCTGATCAGGTTTCTTTGATTGTTGGAAGAAACGGAGTAAATATTCGTCTGGCAATGAAACTTACCGGTTATGAGATAGATGTATTGCGTGAAGAAAAAGCTTTTGAGGAATATGAAGAGGATATTGAACTCATCGATATGAAGGAAGAATTAGGAGAGGAAGTTTACAATACATTAATTAATAACCGTTACGATACTGCATTGGAAGTATTAACTGCTGGTGCAGAAAAACTTATGGAAATTGAAGGTTTCGATGAGGAAAAAGTTAACAACATAATTGAAATTCTTAAAGCTCAATTTGAGGAAGAAGAATAAACTTAAACTACTTTTATGGCAGATACTAAAGACAAAAAAATAAGAATATATAAGCTGGCTACCGAGTATAATCTATCGGCAGATACGCTAGTTGAATTCTTGGCTGAAAAAGGCTTTAAGGTAAAGAACCACATGTCTTTATTAAATGATGACATGATCGATGCGATAAATGCGCAGTACAGGAAGGAAATTGAAAAAGCCGAACATCACTATAAAAAATTAGAAGAGTTTCATAAGAAGCGTGCTGAAAGAGCCATAAAGGATGCCAAAGAAGAGGGGAAAGAAATTGAAGTTGAGGAAACTATTCCGACTGAGGAGCCTGTGGAAACGGAATCAATAGAGAAAGCAACCGAAAAGGCGGTTGAGGAAGTTGCTCAAATAGAATCTGAGAAACATGGACAGGAAACTGTTGAGGAAAAAGACGTTGAAAAAGATGAAGCCTCATCAGAAGTAAAGACTGAAAAAGAATCCCTATTACCTAAACCCAAAGGTTTGAAAGTAATAGGAAAAATGGATCTTGATGAAGGTAAAAAGAAAGAGACAGCTCCAAAAGGTGAAACTAAAGGTGAAGGTAAGACTGAAGAAGCTCCAAAGAAAAAGCGTAAACCAAGAGTCAGAAAGAAAAAAACCGATACGGCTGCTGAAGATACCCCTGAAGCTAAAAAGAAAAAACGTGTTAGACGTTTTGAGGTTGATGAGCGTGAAGTAAAAGAAGCAATCCGGAAAACTCTTTTAAGTATGGATGATACATCAGTCTCTGGTAGAGCTTCTGTCAGGAAAAGAAAAAGAAGAGAGCGGGAAGCTCTGGAAGAAAAACGACTCGAGGAGAAATCTCTCGCCGGGAAAAAATTAAAAGTGAACGAGTTTATCTCTGTTAGCGAACTGGCTAACCTTATGGATGTTCCTGTTAGCGATGTAATTACAAAGTGTATTGAGCTGGGACTGATGGTTTCTATTAATCAAAGGTTAGATGTAGAAACCATAACTCTTGTGGCAGATGAATTTGAATTCGATATTGAGCTTCAGGAAGAGTACACATCTGACGCAGTCGAAGATATGGAAGATGAACCTGAAGAATTGCAGCCTCGCCCGCCTGTTGTTACAATAATGGGTCACGTTGATCATGGAAAAACTTCGCTTCTTGATTATATAAGAAGAACAAACGTTGTCGCCGGTGAATCGGGTGGAATTACTCAGCATATAGGAGCTTATAAAGTTGAACTTGATAATAGTCGATCAATCACTTTTCTTGATACTCCTGGTCACGAAGCTTTTACTGCAATGCGTGCCCGCGGTGCTCAGCTAACAGATATTGTTATACTGGTTGTTGCTGCAGACGACGCTGTTATGCCCCAGACTGTGGAAGCAATTAACCACGCACAGGCTGCAGGGGTTCCTATTGTTGTAGCAATTAATAAAATTGATAAACCAGGTGCAAACCCTGAAAAGTTAAAACAACAACTGGCCGATAGAAATATTCTCGTTGAAGAATGGGGTGGAAAATACCAGTCAGTTGAATTATCAGCAAAGCACGGAACCAATGTTGAGCAATTATTGGAAAAGATTCTTTTAGAAGCTGAAATTTTAGATCTTAAAGCTAACCCGGATCGATTGGCACGTGGGGTAGTCGTTGAATCGGAACTTGATAAAGGCAGAGGAATAACCGGAACAATATTAGTACAGAAAGGAACTTTAAAGATCGGCGATCCTTTTATTGCGGGAGTTTATCAGGGTAAGGTTCGTGCAATGTTTGATGAAAGAGGAAATAAATTAACAGAGGTTCCGCCTGCAACACCGGCCTTAGTTCTAGGCTTTGAAGGTCCTCCTACCGCTGGTGATTCTTTTGTTGTCGTAGAATCTGATAGAGTAGCAAGAGACATAGGAATTAAGAGACAGCAGCTAAAACGTGAACAGGGTCAGAAACAAATTCATCAGATTACATTGGATGAAGTTGCCAGACAGATAAGCATCGGTGGTGTTAAAGAACTTCCCTTAATTGTTAAAGGAGATGTTGATGGTTCTGTAGAAGCTCTGGCAGATTCATTACTTAAACTTTCAACCGAGGAGGTTGTTGTTAAAGTAATTCATAAGGGAGTTGGTGGAATTTCGGAAGGAGATGTTCTTCTTGCTGATGCATCAAAAGCCATAATTATTGGTTTTCATGTAAGACCAAATCTCAATGCAAGAAAGCTTGCTGAAAAACAACTTGTCGACATCCGTCTTTACAATGTTATTTATGATGTAATAAACGAAGTTAAATCTGCTCTGGAAGGATTACTTTCTCCAATTATTTCTGAGGAAGTCACTGCTACACTTGAAGTTAGAGATATATTTAAAGTACCCAAATTCGGAACTGTGGCCGGATGCTATGTTCTTGAAGGAAAGATAATGCGAAGTAATAAAATCAGGCTGGTTAGAGAAGGTATTGTAATTTATGAAGGAGACATTGGCAGCTTGAAAAGATTTAAAGATGACATAAGAGAGGTTGATTCAGGTTATGAATGTGGATTGAATATTGCCAATTACAATGATGTAAAAATTGGCGACATTATAGAATCTTATAAATTTATTGAAACTAAAAAAACTTTGTCCTGATAAATAGTATTCTAATAATATCGATTAAGAAACCATGTCTTCACACAGAGTAGATAAAGTTGAGCAGTTAATTAAAGAACAAATAAGTTACATTCTTCTTTATAAAATGCAGGACGAAGAACTTGGTTTTATTACAGTAACGGATGTAAAAGTAAGCGCCGATTTAAAAATTGCCAAGATTTATCTTTCAGTTCTTCAGAAAGAAAGAAGAGATTTTGTGCTTAACAGGATGAACCTGAGACTTGGACATATAAGAACTGAACTTGCTCACAGGATAAGGATTAAGTTTGTGCCCGAGTTGAAATTCTTTATTGATGATACACTTGATTACGTTGAAAAGATCGAAGGATTGATTAATGAAGTTCACAAGCAGAATAATAACAAACCAGACAAATGATCTTTTCGATGCAGATTTCTCCGAAGGAGAAATAATTCTTATTGACAAACCTTCCGGACCCACTTCTTTCCAGGTTGTAAATAAGGTAAGAAAAATTACTGGGGTAAAGAAAGTAGGTCATTCTGGAACGCTTGACCCTTTGGCCAGCGGATTAGTAATTGTTTGTACAGGAAAAAAAACTAAAGAGATGGATCGTTTCATAAATTTAGATAAGACATATACCGGCATTATCAGATTGGGTTTAAGTTCCCCATCGATGGATACAGAAACTGAATGTTCAGAATACCCATTACCCGAAGATCTGGATGAACGAAAAATTCTTAATGCACGGGAAAAATTTTTAGGAGAGATTGAACAGACTCCGCCAATGTATTCCGCTGTAAAAATTAAAGGGAAAAAACTTTACAATTTAGCAAGAAAAGGTAAATCTGTTGAAAGGAAGCCCAGAAAAGTATTCATCAGCAAATTTGATATTGAAAAAGTTGATCTCCCGGATATTTATTTTCATATCACTTGTTCGAAAGGAACATACATAAGAGCTATTGCTGATGATCTCGGGAAAGAACTTAACTGTGGAGGTGTTTTGTATAAATTACGAAGAGAGAAAATAGGTGAATTCAATGTTAAAAATGCATTGACAATCGAACAATTAACAGCACGAATATTAAGTTCAGATAAATTTTTCCATTAATAATGTTAGTACCAAAACAGTAAAAAACTTTTATTTAGAAATGGATTATTTTAAATTTGGATTCCTTTTGCGACTCTATTTAAGATGAAGATAATAAAGGACTTAAGGGAAGTTGAGCGTGATGAAAAAACCGTGATTACGCTGGGAACATTCGATGGGCTACATCTTGGGCACCAGCGAATTGTTGATTTGGTACTGCAAAAATCCAGACAATCTGGTTGGAGAAATTTTCTTATTACATTCGATCCGCATCCAAGGAAAATTGTTCCCGGCAGAAATGATGTTAAACTTTTAAGTACCATGGAAGAGAAGGAATTGATTTTAGAAGAGCTTGGATTAGAAAATCTTTTTATAGTAAAATTTACAAATGAATTTTCAAAGCAGACCCCGGAACAATTTGTCGAAAAATTTCTTGTTAATGGTATTGGTCTTAAAGAAATAGTGATTGGGTATGATCATCATTTTGGAAAAGGAAGAGACGGCAACTTTGAGCTTCTTCAAAAGATGGGTGAGAAATTTAATTTTACCGTAGATGTGGTTCCCGAATTTATGATGGAAGGAGAAACGGTAAGCAGCACAAAAATAAGAAATGCTCTGATTGCAGGTGATGTCGTAAAAGCAAACAAAATGCTCGGCAGGTTTTATTCCTTCAAAGGGAAAATAGTTAAAGGAGATGACAGAGGTAAAGATCTGGGATTCCCGACAGCTAATCTTTCAATTGAAAATGAAGATAAATTAATACCAGCAAAAGGTATTTACGCAGCCGAATGTATTATCGATGGCGAAAAATATTATGGGCTTCTCAGTCTTGGCAGCAGACCCACTTTTTATACTGATGGGAAAATAATTCCGGAGTTTTACATCTTCGATTTCAATAAAGATATTTATGGGAAAATGCTGGAGGTTTGTTTAGTTGAGAAAATAAGAGATGAGGAGAAGTTTAACTCTGCAGATGAGTTAATTGCCCGAATGAAAAAAGATGAAGAAACAGGAAAAGAAATTATAAGAAAACTAATTAATTGATCCCGGTTTATCCACTTAGGACGGATGCATTCTGGGATTAGATTGTATAATAAATAATAAGGATTAAATAAAATGACAAAAGAAGAAAAAGCCGGAATAATTAAAAAGTACGGCTCTAACCAGAATGACTCTGGCAAAACAGAAGTACAGGTTGCTCTTCTCACCAAAAGAATTAACGACCTGACGGAACACTTCAACAAACATGCTAAAGATCATCACTCCAGGAGAGGATTAATGATGATGGTTGGTAAAAGAAGAAGGCTTCTCGATTACCTTGCTAAAAAGGATATCGAGAGGTACAGAGCAATAATTAAAGATTTGAACATTAGAAAGTAAGGAATTTGAAATGATAGTAAAAAAGGAAATCGAAATAGGTGGTAAATTATTTTCGATTGAAACAGGAAGATATGCAAAACAGGCTAACGGTGCAGTTATGGTTCGCTACGGCGATACTATGGTGCTTGTAAGCGCAGTTGCATCGCAGGAAGCAAAGGAAGATCAGGACTTTTTTCCTCTGCAGGTTGAATACAGAGAAAAAACATCCGCAGCAGGAAAATTTCCGGGTGGATTCATTAAAAGAGAAGGAAGACCTACAGAAAAGGAAATACTTAGTTCACGTTTGATAGACAGACCTATCAGACCTCTCTTCCCTGAAAATTTCATGAACGAAACTCAAGTTATTGCGTTTGTATTATCTTATGATGGACAGAATGATGCGGACGTACTCGGTGCCATCGGTGCTTCAGCTGCATTAACCATTTCTGATATTCCGTTTGATGGACCAATTGCCGAAGTACGCGTTGGAAGAATAGATGGGCAATTAATTCTAAACCCAACTCACTCAGAAATAGAGCAAAGTGATCTCGAGCTTGTTGTTGCTGGTACAAGTGATTCAATTATTATGGTGGAAGGGGAGTCGAAAGAACTAAGTGAGAATGATATTCTTAGTGCTTTGAAATTTGCACAAGCAGAGATTAAAAAACTTGTTCAACTGCAAATGGAATTGAGAAATGAAGCCGGGAAAAACAAATGGGAGATTAAAGGAAGGCAAATCGATGAAGAATTAAAAAAAGAAGTACTCGAACTTGCCGCAGAAAAATTTAAAGAGATCGTTCACTCTGTTCTAACAAAAGAAGAAAGATCCGCAAAGAACAAACAGCTTCAGGATGAGGTACTAACTTCACTTGAAGAAAAATTTCCCGAACAGGAAAAAGTAATTGCAGAAATACTTCATGATCTTGAAAAAGAATTAATGAGAGAAAGAATTTTAACTGAGGGAATTAGACTGGATGGAAGGAATACGACACAAATAAGACCTATCACTATTGAGCTGGGAATTTTACCCAGAACTCACGGATCAGCTTTATTTACCAGAGGTGAGACTCAAAGCTTAACAACGGTTACCCTTGGTACTAAAAACGATGAGCAGATTATTGATGGGCTTAGAGAAGAATACGCAAAGCGATTTATGCTTCATTACAACTTCCCTCCGTTCAGTGTTGGTGAAGTTGGCAGAATGTCAGGAGTTGGAAGAAGAGAAATAGGACACGGCAACCTTGCAGAGAGAGCTCTAAAAATGGTCTTCCCGGGTGAAGAAATCTTTCCATATACCGTACGTGTTATTTCCGATATCCTTGAATCGAACGGATCATCTTCAATGGCTACTGTTTGTGCCGGTTCGCTTGCAATGATGGATGCGGGAATTGGAATAAGCAAAAGTGTTGCAGGTATAGCAATGGGATTAATAAAAGAGGGTGAAAGATATGCTATTCTTTCAGATATTCTTGGAAATGAAGATCATCTTGGTGATATGGATTTTAAAGTAGCCGGCACATCGGACGGAATCACAGCTTTTCAGATGGATATTAAAATCCAGGGAATATCATTTGAAATTATGGAAAAGGCATTACAACAAGCTCGTGAAGGAAGGCTTCATATACTTGGTATTATGAATGAGGTAATTGGTAAACCTCGTGAGCAGCTATCTGAATTTGCGCCAAGATTAATTTCAATGAAGGTTGAGCAGGATCAAATAGGACTTATTATTGGTCCCGGCGGAAAAACAATCCAGGGAATGCAGCGTTTGTTCGGAGTTGAAATAAACATTGAAGAAGATGGGACCGTAAATATCGCATCACCAAATAAAGAGAATGCGGTTAAATGTAAAGAGTATATCAAAAAGATGACTGCTACTCCGGAGATTGGTGAAGTGTATGAAGGCGTAATTACCCGGTTGATGGATTTCGGAGCTTTTGTGGAAATACTCCCTGGCAAAGAAGGATTACTGCATATATCTCAAATAGATAACAAAAGAGTTGAAAAAGTTAGCGACTATTTTAAAACTGGTGACAAAGTAACTGTTAAGCTTATAAAGATAGATAACGGCAAACTTTCGCTGAGCAGAAAAGAATTATTAAAATAGGAGAGCGGTAAAAAGGCAAACCAGCTCTCAATTAATTTTTATTAAATATTGTCTTAATTAATTATTACTAAATAGTTTCAGTTAAAAAGCTCATTATGCAAATAGAAATATTTATTTTCATTCTATCACTTGTTGCGCCGCGCTTTATTTTTCAAGCAGAGCAGCAAAGGCTGCGTGATAGCTTTTTATTTTTTAAAAGTTTTTCAATGAAATATCGTATTTCATTAAGTGAGTTTATACCAAATGGTAAAAGAAATTATCATCAACACCGCTTCCCTGCAGACACGTGTTGCTATTACGGAAGATGGAAATTTAGTCGACTTCTTTGTAGACCATCCTGAAAACCGCAGGATGGTGGGGGACATATACCTGGGAAGAATTGCAAGGGTTCTTCCCGGAATTCGTGCTGCATTTATAGACATTGGAATGAAGCACGATGGGTTCCTTCATTTTTCAGATATAGGTGAGCGAACACAGCAGCTTCAGGATATGCTGGGAGATGAGGATACTGATTTAGATGAAGAAGAAGACTTAAATGGAACAAGCAATACCCGGACAAAATCAGAATCTCAGAAAATCGAAGGTCAGATTCCCACCTTAAGAAAAGGGCAGGAAATTCTTGTTCAGATCATCAAAGAACCTGTAGCAAACAAAGGAGTACGTGTCACATCATCGGTTTCCTTACCCGGTAGGTTTTGTGTTCTTCTTCCTTACGATAATAAAGTCGGGATATCAAAAAAGATTTACGACTTTCGTGAACGTAAAAGACTCAGATACATTGCCAGACAAATAGTTCCCGAAAATTATGGATTAATTATTAGAACGGTTGCTCAGGGACAGGAAGAAGAAATTCTAAAAGATGATTTGAAAAATCTTATGAAGAGCTGGAGTCAGATTGAGAAGGAAGCAAAATCTAAAAATCCTCCGGCAATAGTTTACCAGGATTTGAATACAACAGTAAGTGTAATCAGGGATCTTTTTAATTCGGACATTTCAAAAATCTTTGTCGATTCTAAAAAGCTTTATAAAGAAATAAAGAATTACCTCGAACTTGTCCAGCCTGCTATTGCTGAAAAAGTTGAGTTTTATAAATCCGCCCACGGAATTTTTAATACATTTAAAATTGAGGAACAAATTAAAACCCTTATGGGGAGGAAAGTGCCTCTTCCAAGCGGTGGTTACCTGGTAATTGAGCATACAGAAGCTATGGTGGTAATTGATGTTAACAGCGGGAGATATGCAAAGAGTAAAGATCAGGAAGTAAATTCTCTCAAAACCGATCTTGAAGCTTCCAGAGAAATAGCAAGACAACTGCGCTTGCGAGATATTGGTGGAATTATTGTTATAGATTTTATTGATCTTGAAGATGAAAAAAATCGTAAAAAAGTATATGACGAGCTGAAGAAAGAGTTTAGAAAAGACAGGGCAAAAGTTTCAGTACTTCCCATGTCGGATTTTGGTCTGGTTCAAATAACCAGGCAACGAATAAGACAAAATATTATTCAAGCAACAAAAGAGGTCTGTCCCGTATGTCACGGAACAGGTTTACTAACAAAAAGCTCGCATCTGGTTTATGATCTTGAAAACTGGTTGAGGAAATTCAGGAGAAATTCCCGTGAAAGAAGCATCATTATTAAATGTCATCCTTCAACTGCTGCTAAAATAAGAGAAGGAAAAATCAAATCTTTATTTATGCTGCAGCTTAAATATCTTACAAAAATTGAAATTAGGGAAGATACCAGTCTTTCTCTGGATAGTTTTGAATTCCACTCTGCTAAAACCGGGCATGATTTAACGAGGGATTTTGATTAGTTTTAATTGTCTAATAATTTGAAATTGGAGTAAAACCATGAGATTTTTTATAGATACAGCCAATATCGATGAAATAAAAGAAGCGGCTGCATTGGGCGTACTTGATGGAGTAACCACCAATCCCTCTCTTGTTTCTAAGGAGGGAAAAGATTTTAGAAAGCTGCTTGATGAAATCCTGAAGATTGTAGATGGTCCTGTTAGTGCGGAAGTAATCTCAACAGATTATCAAGGCATTCTTAAGGAAGGCAGAGATCTTGCTTCCATTCATAAAAACATTGTTGTCAAAGTTCCTTTGATAAAAGAAGGTCTGAAAGCGGTTAAAACTCTTACGGACGAAGGGATCAAAGTTAATGTAACACTTTGTTTTTCTCCGACGCAAGCAATTCTGGCTGCTAAAGCCGGAGCGACATATGTAAGTCCGTTTGTTGGCAGGCTTGATGATATTAGTACAAGCGGTATGGATTTAATATCACAGATAGTTCAGATTTATCGAAACTATGACTTTAAAACAGAGGTGCTGGTTGCTAGTGTAAGGCATCCGTTACATGTTGTCGAAGCTGCATTAATAGGAGCAGATGTATGCACAATACCATTTGATGTTATTAAAAAGATGTTCAATCATCCTTTGACTGACATCGGGCTTGAGAAATTTCTTAATGACTGGAAAAAACTCAAAAGCTGAATCAGAATTTCATTTACAGAATAAATTATTTAGAGTTGATTAATGAAGAAAACTAAATTCAACAGTATACATAAGAAGCTAGGTGCAAAAATGGTTGAGTTTGCCGGATATGAAATGCCTATCCAGTACTCATCCATAATTGCTGAACACAAAACCGTTCGCAATTCGGTTGGTGTGTTCGATGTTTCTCATATGGGTGAAATATTTATTACGGGGGAAAAAGCTCTTGAGTTTGTACAGCATATTACTATTAATGACGCATCAAAACTATTTCCAGGAAGAGTTCAATATTCAGCCATGTGCTATCCTGACGGCGGCATAGTTGATGATCTTCTAGTCTACAAATTATCAGATAATGAATTTCTTCTTGTAGTAAATGCTTCCAATATTGAAAAAGATTTTAGCTGGATGAAGGATAACAACAAGTCTGGTGTTTCAGTAAAAAATTATAGCGACGATTATTCACTTCTTGCAGTTCAGGGACCAAACTCAACGGACGTTGTCAAGAAATTATTGGGTGATAAACTGGAACTCGAATATTATCATTTTACGAAAGGCAAAATTGCTGGCATAGAAATGATTATTTCAAGAACCGGTTACACTGGTGAAACAGGTTATGAATTGTATTTTACTGATGATGAGTCGTCTGCTGAAAAAGTCTGGGATGAAATATTTTCTGCTGGAAAAGAATTCGATATTCAACCGGTAGGACTTGCTGCAAGGGATTCTCTTCGGCTTGAAATGGGCTACTGTCTTTATGGAAATGATATTGATCAAACAACTAACCCCATTGAAGCTGGACTCGGATGGGTAACAAAAATTGATAAACCAGATTTCATAGGAAAGGATACTATACTAAAAGTTAAACAGGACGGAATAAACAGGAAGTTGGTAGCAATGATTTCGGATGAAAAAACTTTTCCCAGGCATGGTTACGAAATAATTGCCGAAGGTAAAAAAGTCGGCGTTATAACAAGCGGAACAGTGAGCCCGGTACTTGAAAAACCAATTGCGCTTGGTTACGTGGATAAGCCATTTAATTCACCTGGTAGTGAAGTATTATTTAAAATCAGGGATAAAGAATTTCCTGCGCGTATTACAAAACTTCCATTTGTAAAAAAATAATAACTGAAATGAAACTGGACATACTTTTTTCTCCCGTACTTACAGATGAACTTTTCTTTACCGGGAAAACAACTGTAGTTATTGATATTTTACGTGCTTCCTCAACTATAGTTGAAGCACTGTCAAACGGAGCAAAAGAAATTGTACCCGTTGGCACTATAGAGTTTGCGGTAAAGGTATCGGGAGGTATGTTTGGCGGACAAACCTTGCTTGGCGGAGAGCGAAACACTAAAAAGATTGAAGGATTTGCACTTGGCAATTCACCTTCAGAATATACAGCCGATGTTGTTGCCGGCAAGACAATAGTTTTTTACTCTACCAATGGTTCCAGAGCCATAGTTAAAGCCAAATATTCTTCTAATCTGTTTATTTGTTCTTTTAATAATATAATGGCAGTTGCAAGACATCTTAAAAAGTTTAATGAGGATGTTATTATTCTTTGTGCTGGTAATAATAACTTTTTTAGCCTCGAAGATTTTGTTTGTGCCGGTATGCTAGTTAATGAGTTAACAAACGGAAAGAAAAAGAATGATCTGACTGATTCTTCAACAAGTGCTTTGGTATTGTTTAAGGCTTTCGGTAAAGAAATTCACAAAATGTTATCCGAAACTGAGCACGGTCAGCTCTTAATAAAAAATGGCTATGAGAAAGATTTAAAAGCGTGTGCAGTGCTTAACAACAAGGATGTGATTCCCTTTTATTCGGGAAATGCCATAAAGGTTTTGAAGTAATCGACTTGCAAAATGGCAGCAAAAAAAAACAGAGCAAACAACAAAAGAAACAATTCTAAAAAGAGTTATTTTAGCTTATCCTCAGAGAAGAAGAAAAGAATAGCGGGTATTTTTTTAATTCTCTTTTCTATTTTTCTTTTACTCTGTATTGTTTCCTATGATAGAAGAGATGAGGTTTATCTTGAAAATTCTATTTTTTCTAAAATAGAAACTCACAACTGGTTGGGTATGTTAGGTGCACATCTCTCTTATTTTTTTATAAATAACATTATAGGTTATTTTTCAATTGTCTTTCCGGCGATTTTGTTTTTGTGGGGCGTCTCACTCTTCAAAAAAATACCTTTCAAAACCAAGATTCATACGACAAACTTTTTACTAATTTCCGGTCTAACTTTTGCGTCTTTTTTTGGAGTTCTAAAAGTTGGATTTATGGTTTTTCCCGGCGTAAAAGAACTGAGAGGGAATATAGGTGAATATTTAGGGAATTGGCTTAACGGAATACTGGGAGGGATAGGAAGCATTCTGCTTCTTCTTTTTGTCTCAGCAACGGCTCTCATCTTTGCTTTTGATATAAAAATTGAAAACATTTTTCAGATTCTCAAAAATTTGTTTGCTTCAAAACCGGATGATAAAATAAAAATTGTCAGGAAAGAGGATGAAACCTCTAATCTTGATAAAATTAAAAAGCTTGGTAAGGGGAAGAAAAAATCTGTTGCTGCTGAAGAGGAATATCCAACTGCTGATGAATTAATGGAAGAGGAAGCATCGGCACAAACAAGTATCAAGATAATCAGAAAAGATAAACCCGAAGTCCCTGAAGAAAATGACATTTCAATTGACGAAAGAAAAAAAGTCGATCTTGAAAAAACCGGTGAATTGCCTGCTGAGAAATTTATAAGTGAGGAAGAAAAAAAGCTTCCCGATCCCTGGGAGGAAGATTTGAATTATGAACTTCCCGGGCTTGATCTTCTTCAACCTGCAGCTGCTGAAGATATCAAAGTTGCAGAAGAAGAGTTGACAAGGAATGCAGAACTACTGAAAGACAAACTTAAATTGTTCGATATTGAAATCCAGAACATTTCTGTTACTCCCGGACCTGTAGTTACACTTTATGAAATAGTACCGGCACCGGGAGTTAAAATAAGTAAAATTGTCGCACTCGAAAATGATATCGCACTTGCTCTTTCCGCAAGAGGAATAAGAATTATTGCACCTATTCCTGGTAAGGGTGCTATAGGTGTTGAGATACCAAACTCAGAAGCTGCGATTGTTAATGCCCGATCAGTGCTTGGTAAAATTCAGGATACTAAGATGCAATTACCTCTGTCGTTAGGCAAAACGATAAGCGGTGATGTTTATATGACTGATCTTTCTTTAATGCCTCATTTACTGATTGCTGGTTCGACAGGTTCTGGGAAAAGCGTTGGAATAAATATGATTATAAGCAGTCTGCTTTATTCTAAAATTCCTGCAGATGTCAAGTTCATTCTTGTCGATCCAAAGAAAATAGAATTATCATTTTATAACAAATTAAGAAGACACTATCTTGCAGTTTCTCCCGATGTTGATGAAGAAATAATCACTATACCGCAAAACGCTGTAATTATGCTCAAGTCCGTTGAGGTTGAAATGGAAAAAAGATATGACAGACTTGCAAAAGCGGGTGTGAGAAACATAGTTGATTACAATAAAAAGATTGATAATCCTAAAACCAAACCTCACGACACGGAATCAATAAAGCATCATCATTTACCATATCTTATTGTAATTATCGATGAGCTTGCCGACTTAATGATTACTGCAGGCAAAGATGTTGAAGGTCCCATTACACGTTTAGCGCAGCTTGCCCGTGCAGTGGGAATTCATCTTGTACTTGCAACTCAAAGACCTTCAGTGAATGTTATTACGGGTGTTATAAAAGCCAACTTTAGTTCAAGAATTGCATACCAGGTTGCAACTAAAATTGATTCCAGAACTATTCTCGATATGAATGGCGCAGAACAATTGCTCGGTAGAGGAGATATGCTTTTTCTCCCAACAGGATCGCCCAAACCAATTCGCATGCAGAATGCATTTATTTCTACTGATGAGGTTGAAGCCATAACAAATTACGTTTATTCTCAACCATCTTATTCTAAACCGTATTATCTTCCTTCAATTTATGAAAAGAAAAGAGGTTCCTCTTCAGGATTTTCTGTCGATCTTGATCCAATGTTTGAAGAAGCAGCAAGAGTTATAGTACGCCATCAGCAGGGTTCGGTATCTTTACTGCAGAGAAAATTAAAACTGGGCTATTCCCGTGCCGCAAGAATTGTTGATCAACTGGAAGATGCCGGAATTGTTGGACCAAATGATGGAAGTAAAGCCAGACAAGTTTTGGTTGAAAATGAAGAACAACTTGAAACAGTATTAAGAACACTTTGAGGAAAAAAATAATGTTTGTCAGAAATATTTTTGTGCTAATTATTACATTCGTTTTTTGCAACAGCATTATTGCACAAGACGATGCGAAAGCTTTATTGAAGAATATTCAGGATAATTTCGATTCAATAGATGATTTATCTGCTGAGATTACTCAATTGATAAACGGTAAGATTAATCTTGAAGGCAAAGTTTATTACAAAAAAGAAAATCATTTAAGATTTGAATTCAACAATATGCTTATTGTTTCTGATGGAGAGACTTCATGGAATTATAATAAGAAGCAGAACAAAGTTATAATAACTGATTATGATACAGAGGGTAACAAAATTCTTTCGCTCCGTCAGATAATTTATGAATATCCGGATGAATGTGAATTAAGTACTTATGATAGTGAGGGGGAAAAGGTTCTGCAATTAATTCCTAAAAATAACTCACTAAGTTTTAATTCTGTTAAACTATTCATCACTGATGATAATTTGATCTCAAAAGTTTTAATCGATGATCCCCCAACTGGCTCAATTCAGGTTTTTCTTTCAAATTATAAAATAAATAAAAATTTGTCCGACAGTTTGTTTTCATTCTCTCCACCCGAAGGAAGTCAGGTTCTTGATCTCAGATAACGCAAAGAAAATACCTGCA
>Ga0307423_1000685_pt1:5000-22542 | contig 22542 bp, 21 predicted proteins | sample SalMarWE160310MG_FD_202154 | JGI IMG/M metagenome (GOLD analysis project Ga0307423, IMG submission 202154) | Salt marsh sediment microbial communities from the Plum Island Ecosystem LTER, Massachusetts, United States - WE1603-10 | ecosystem: Environmental > Aquatic > Marine >...
ATTGGAATAAATCCTGGTTTATTAACTTCACCTATTACATTTACAACATAATCTTTTCTTCTAGTTTCATTTGCCCGAACATCTATTCGGTCCCCACGTTGTAATAAAATATCATCAGTAAGAGAAACAATTATAGAATCAATTTTAGAACCATCATAACTTAACCTATAAATTGTAGCATGTGTAACCCCTTCATAAGCTTGATTCACTCCCTGGGCTAATTCAATTGCATCGGATAGTTTGTCTCCATCTACAAACATAAATTTTATAGGGTTATTTACTGCTCCCATTATTCTTATAAAATTTCGATCAAGATCAACAGCCGGGAAAATAATAACATCATCATTTTTAAGGTATGGATTATTTTTAAAGTCACCGTCAATTCTGAATTTAGCTAAATCTATTAGTTTTTCTTCCCCATTAACACTTTTAATTTTTATTCCTCTTATTGCATAATCCTCACTAAGATTTTTATTGATGTAATCTGCAGTTTGCAAATCTTTGGCTATGCTTAATGTATTTTCTTTTGCAGCATTATAAATTCTTGTGACAAACTGATCAACTCGTTCAGAAAACATTGCAGGGAATGTCCCGTTAACAATAAATTTACCACCGATAGTTACACTTATTGTAGGTAGATTTAATTGATTTTGCTGATTGTTTTTTTCTTGTGCATTTACAGAGAAATAAACAATAAAAAAACAAAAAAATAATTTTTTCATTAATTCCCTTTATATCTTTTTTTTAGATAAATATTGTTGTGAATAATACTTTTGATACTCACCTGTAATAATTCTTTCCCACCAGTTTTTATTATTTAAATACCATTCAATGGTATGGTGAATTGCAGAATCAAATTTAAATTCTGGCTCCCATCCTAACTGCATTTTAATCTTAGTTGAGTCAATAGCATAACGTCTGTCATGCCCTGGCCGATCTTTCACAAATTCTATCAGATTATTTCCCTTACCCAAATTTTCCAAAATTAATTTAACAATTTCTAAATTTGGTATCTCATTACTTGCGCCTACATTATAAACTTCTCCTAGTTTTCCTTTTTCGAATACAAGTTCAACAGCTTTGTTATGATCAATAACATATATCCAATCACGGATATTCAAACCATCACCATAGACAGGCAGTTTCTTATTTTGAAGTGTATTGATAATCATTAATGGAATTAATTTTTCTGGAAATTGAAGTGGACCATAATTATTTGAGCATCTTGTAATAAGGCAAGGCAATCCATATGTGTGATGAAATGCCTGAACCATCATATCTGCAGCCGCTTTGCTCGCAGAGTATGGACTGTTTGGCGATAATGGAGTTTGTTCTGTAAACAATCCAGTTGCATCTAAACTTCCATAAACTTCATCAGTGGAGATTTGCAAAAATCTTTCTACTCCAAATCGCCTTGAAGCTTCTAACAAAACGTTCGTCCCAATTACATTCGTTCTAAAGAAAACCTCAGACCCAGAAATGCTTCTATCAACGTGAGATTCTGCAGCAAAGTTAATTACATATTTTATTTTATATTTTTCAAAAATATAATTAACTAATTCGGTGTTTGTAATATCTCCCTTTATAAAAGTATAATTTTTGTTTGATTCAATATCTTTTAGGTTTTCAAGATTTCCGGCGTATGTCAACTTATCAAGGTTAACAATAAAATAATCATCTCTTGATTTTAAGATATAATCAATAAAATTACTGCCAATAAATCCTGCGCCACCTGTCACTAAAATTTTTTTCATAATCAAAAAGAGAAAAATCCAGCAAAGATGCCGGTTTGAATAAAAAATGCATTACCATTTAAATCATTGGGAACGCCGCTAATTGCCCGATCATTATTTGCCTTCCAACTATTACCGAATGTAAACTGATAGCCAACACCTACTCTTAATGCGATAAACCTATAAACTGGAATTTCCATATTTAAGGTTGGAGTTAATAACCAATAACTATTATGTAACCTTGTCAAAACATTTGTAGATAATGGATCAATTAATTTTTCCCAAGTGTAGCTAGTGTTATTTTGAAAAGTTTCAATTGTAATACTGCCACCACCAATAATGGCGCCCACAGAAACCCCAATATTTTTAATAAAGGGTAATGTATACTCTACGGTTAAGCCACCGCCGCCGAGTGAATATTTTGCTTCGTAATCTGTATTGGCTTTTGTAGTTGATTGGCTCATTGTTCCGCCGAAACCCATTCCTCCCAAACGAAGATTTTTAATAAATCCAATATAAATAAAACCGGCACCACCAGTAGTAAACAATCCACTTCTTGAAAATTGCGGAATTCCAACTTCATTCAGCTTTAAATTTAATGGATCGACATTTGGGATATACCAAGCAGGTAAAAATCCACCACCACCACCAAAAGGTGCATCAAAATATTTTGAAGTTTGAGAAAAGCTATTTACACTTATCATACAAACCAATAATGCAGATAAAAAATATTTCATAATTCCTTCTTTAAGTAACAATAAATTTACCAAAGTAAGTATGATTTTCAAAAAAGATAGGATTTTAACAGAATTAAAATAACATTGTTAGTAAATTATTAAAGTATAATTTATTATCATATTTAAAAACATGAAAATTCTAATCACAGGGGGGAGTGGATTATTGGGACAATACCTTAATGTTCAATTATCCAAAGAAAATGAAATAATTACCGTATACAAATCTCATATTGGAAATTGTAAACATTATCATTCTATTAAAATCGATTTAACGAATCTAATCTCTCTCCAGGAAATATTTGACCACTACAGACCAAACATAGTAATTCACTTAGCAGCAATTTCAGATGTAATTTCGCCTACCTCAATTAGTAGTAAAGACGTTTATGCTTTAAATGTATCTGCAACTAAAAATATCGCTGAGTTATGCCAAAAATATAATTCCAAATTGATATTTACTTCTACAGATTTAGTTTATGCAGGATATCGTGGCTCAATGTTAAAAGAGGATGCTAAATTAATTCCTCTTTCATTTTATGCTGAAACAAAATTGATGGGCGAAATTAAAATTCAGAAAACTTTTGACAATTATATCATCCTGCGTACCGCTCTACTATTTGGAATCGGAATAAATCATTCGAGTTGTCATTTTCAAAAAATGTTTCAAGATCTGAAACAACATAAAAAAGTAAATCTATTTACGGATCAATTCAGAACACCACTTTCACTAATTGAAGCATCCAGAATTATTACTCAACTAGCTAAACTTGATTTAAAATCAGAAATTATTAATTTTGGTGGATTAGAAAAAATCTCACGTTTTGAATTAGGTGAGCAACTTTGCGAAGTTAATAAGCTTGATAAAAATCTTTTAGTCAAAATTAAAATGGATGATATTCCTGATTTACCTAAAGTTGAGGATGTCTCAATGAATACAGAAAAATTAAATTTGCTTGGAATAAAAAGAAAATCGGTTGAAGAATCAATAAAAGAAATTATTGGATAAAAAAGATTAAGGCTCCAGTACTCTTAAAACAATTATACCAGTATGCTTTTTAATTTTTTGTGCGTAATCACTTAAAGGAATTTTTGTTATCTGTACTTTACTTCCGACTATTGGCGCATGCATAAAATGAATTCTTCCATCTTCCATTCTAATTGCAATACCAACGTGACCAATATCCAAACCTTTATCACTTGTAGTTAGCGCTATCAAATCACCTGTCTTAATTTTACTTTCAATTTTTTCAATTCCATTTTTGGGAATGAAATAATACTCACGTTTGTTGATCCCTTTTTCCTGTTTTTTTATGATATGAATAAACTCAGGATGTTCTTCAAGCTGCTTATAAAATTTTGGATTTTCGGACATGAAATAGACATTAAATTTAATTTTCTCACCACCAATTTCTTTAGTTATGTCTTTAATAATCCCTTTTTTCTGATTGTTATAAATCCAATCAGAAAAGTAGTGAAGACGTGAGGGATATTGGTCAATTTTCCCATCGCGGTAACGAATAAATTGAAGCTCATTTTGATAATCATCAAAACTCGTTTTGCCTTTTTTAATACACCTGGCAAAAGCTAATGTGGATTCAAGAAATGTTGTGCAATCAAGACCAGTTAAATTAATTACTAGCTTTTCCTCCCCTTCTTTCTCAAGCGTGTGTGCAATATATTCTGTTCCTAAAAAACTTTTTCCAATTGCAACAATAACTTCATTAATTGGTTTGCTGCTTAATGATTTTTCAACTGCAAGAGTAAATTTTGAGTTACAAACCTCAACATCTTTATCTGAAAAAATTTGGGCGTTTATGCAAGTTGAATAAATTAGAAGTGTTAAAACAAAAATAAGAGTGACAGATCTTTCATCTCGTTCAGAATGACTTTTAAAAAAATTCTTCATGATGAATTTTAAATTGTTAATTCTAAATAATGTCTTCATCAGCTGGCATTGATGAATATTCTTCAATTTGTCTAGCGTGGGCAAGATTTTCAAATCGTGCATAATCTTTAATGAATGCAAGTTTAATATTTCCCGTTGGACCATTTCTTTGCTTACCTATAATAACTTCAGCAACTCCTTCGGTCGATGAAGTTGCATCATCCTCAAACGATTTAATTCCGTACATTTCAGGACGATTTAAGAAAATAACAACATCTGCATCCTGTTCAATAGAACCTGATTCTCTTAAATCTGATAGCTGCGGTCGTTTATCCGATCTTGCTTCAACTGCTCGATTGAGCTGGGCAAGTGCAATTACAGGGATATTTAATTCTTTTGCAAGAGATTTTAATGAACGAGATATATGAGAAATTTCTCTTTCTCTACTTTCAGCTCTTGGTGGTCCCTGCATAAGTTGAAGGTAATCGATTATAATCATTCCTATATTTTTTTCCGCTTTTAGTCTTCTTGCCTTCGCACGAATTTCCAGAACTGTTTGAGCAGGAGAATCATCAACATATAATGGGGCGTTAATAAGTTTATGAGCGTTTTTGCTAAGCTTAACTCCTTCTTCACTCGGTAATTTGCCTGTTCGCACAAGATGAGCATTTAGTCTTCCTTCAGCACATAGCAATCTAATAATTAATTGCATAGTGGACATTTCAAGACTAAATATTCCTACTGGTACTCCATGATCGATTGCGGCATTGCGGGCAAGAGTTAAAGCAAAGGCTGTTTTGCCCATGGAAGGTCTAGCAGCTACAATAACCAAATCAGATTTTTGAAAACCACCGAGCATTTCATCTAATTCATAAAACCCTGATGGAACTGAAAATTTTCTTTCCTTTTGAGAGTGAATTGCTTCTATATATTCTAGAGCATCTCTTACAGCGCGATCCATAGTTTGAAAAGATCTTTGGAGATGTGATTCTGTGATCTTAAATATCTTTCTTTCGGCATCATCAAGAATTTCAAAAGCATCTAGATTTCCCTCATAAGCAGCCTGAGCAATCTGATGAGAGGAAGAAATCAATCCACGTAAAATTTGTTTTTCTATAATTATTTTCGCGTGAAATTCTACATTAGCAGCAGATGAAATATTTTGCGATAGTTTACTCAGGTAAACAGCACCGCCAACTTCTTCAACTTGATTTCTTTTCTTTAACTCTTCGTAAAGTGTCACGGTATCAATTGGTTCATTAGCTTCAAATAAAGAAATCATAGCCTCAAAAATTAATTGATGCTGGCGCAGATAAAAGCTATCCTTTGTAAGCAACTCTATGGATTTGGGGACAGCTTCTTTTTCAATCAGCATTGCACCAAGGACTGCTGCTTCTATCTCCGGAGCAGATGGCGGTTTTACATCCGCAGGGATTATTTGAATTGATGTGTTATTTGCTCTCGTTTTTGCCATAATTGAAAATTTTAATCCCGATTTATCAGGATGTAAAAGTAACTTAGTTCGTTCTCATATTCAAAATGAGTTCAAATTCGATTTTCTAACTTTTTCATCATTTTGATTGAAAATGTGCCAATGCGAAATTTAGGGTGCCTGTAAAACGATCAAAATCAATTTGGATTTTAAATGGAATCCCATGATTTGTTTGCGTAAAAGTAATCACTTTATTGCCCTGCAACGTTTCCTCATAAATATTTGCACCAGTTGTATCTTTTACCTCCAAACTTCCAATACCTGAAAAATAACCTGAAACAATGAGTGAATAGGCCAACGAATCTGAAGTAAATTGCAAATCATACTCTGCTGTTGATGTGAAGTACTCGGCAGATAATGAATATGCAAACGCATTTGTTGTTAAAGTTACAACAGGAGTATTATAATATGGCGCATTTACGGTTTCATCTTCTGTGCAACCAGTAAGATAGACTGCAACCACTAACAAAGAAATTAATATTTTATGTCTCATATTATTCTCCACAAATAATATTGAAAAATTCTAATATCATGGCGTATGCAACTTAACCTTAAGTAAAATTAAGTTCAATTGGCATATATATACAATTGATTATAATGGTATTGCATTTGGGGGAAACTTAAAAAGAACAAAACTGTTTAAATAATTTCATCATAAAGTTTTCTGAACTTTTGAACATCCGTCCAACAGTCTTTTTTCCAATTAGGATTTCTTAAAAGTGCAGCAGGGTGGAATGTTACCATCGTTTTTATTCCTTCGTACTCAAAAATTTGTCCACGTAATTTTGTCAAGCTTTCTTTCTTTTTGAGCAAACCTTTTGCCGCTGTTAATCCTAAACATAAAATCATTTTTGGTTTAATCAAATCTATTTGTTTCGATAAATAAAGTAAACAAGTATCCATTTCTGCCGGTAAAGGAGTCCGATTGCTAGGCGGGCGGCATTTTACAATGTTGCCAATAAATACTTCATCTCTTTCAAATTTTATAGCCTTAAGTATATCTGTTAAAAGTTTACCTGCTCTTCCAACAAATGGTAACCCTTGTTTATCCTCTTCAGCACCGGGCCCCTCGCCAATAACCATTACTTTTGCATTAGGATTACCGGAGCCAAATACAAATTTATTTCTACCTTTATGTAAATCACATTTGGTACATTTACAGATAAGTTTGTCTAATTCTTCAAGAGAAGAAGCTTTTTCCCAATTTTCTATACCATTTTGAAAAAGTGAGGATTCAGTTGAAGGTTCTTTTAGGATTGCTATGTCTGCTTTGGGATTTTTCTTGTACTTTTCTTTTTTAGCTAAGTCTGTATTGATATCTTTTGTAAAAATATTTTCTTCAAACAGATCATCACCAAATATATCTCTTTGATCTTTTAACGCTTCAATTATTTTTTTCTTTGAGGATTGATCCATCTTTAAAAAATATTTTAATAATGAGGAAGGAAATCGCTTAAAATAAAAAGCGGAAGTATCTAAATACTTCCGCATTTACAAAAAGCTTATTTTTTATATTTAAACTTAATTTCACCCTCTAAAAGTTCATTGAGTGCTTGTAAGTGAGCCTTTGGTTTTTTTTCTAAATCTAGTGCAATCTTCAATTGCGCCGGATTTGTTACATCCTCAGCATCATCATCTGTACCCATCGAAGGTATAGTGTTCATAAGTGCATTGAACTCAATTTTATTTTCGCTGTTTATTTGTCTTGCTCTTAGTGAAGCCACTATAATTGCTTCATAAACATTCTCTGCACGTTTGTCGATTATTCTTAAGTCAATAGGACTTATATTCATTTGGTTACTCCTTAATTAATAATTCTTTAATTAAACTTTTAACTTTTTTATAAGCTTTTTCTAAATCATCATTAGTGAAAATATAATTAAAACTACTTTTAAAACTCAATTCCATTTTCGCTCTGTCAATTCGTTTTTGCAAATCAGCTTTATTCTCGGTTTTTCTTTGTTTTAGTCTTTTTTCAAGCTCAATAAAAGACGGTGGATCAATAAAAATCAGAATACTATCTTGATAAATCTTTTTTAATGATAAAGCACCTTTTACATCAATTTCAAATAAAACAGATTTGCCCACAGAAATATTATCTACGACAAGACTTCTTACGGTTCCGTAATAATAATCATAAAATCTTTCCCACTCGATAAACTCACCATTTGCAATTTTTTCTTCAAACTCCTTTTCGGAAACAAAATAATAATCAACTCCATCAACTTCATTTGCTCTTTTAGGTCTGGTTGTAACAGAAACTGAGAAAACAATTTGAGGGAAATCCTTTATTATACGCTTAACTATTGAAGTTTTACCACCACCGCTAGGTGATGAAACTGCTATTATCTTTCCCTGCTTATTCAAATTTACTCAATATTTTGGATCTGTTCTCTAATTCTTTCGATCTCCTCTTTGATGAATACTGAATGATGCGTGATCGAAATTGAAAGTGTCTTTGAAGATATTGTATTAGCTTCTCTATTCATTTCCTGACAAAGGAAATTTAGCTTTCTACCCGGATCTTCTTCCTTATTTAGACTATCTGTAAAAAATTTAATGTGACTTTTGAGTCTGACACATTCTTCGGTAATATCAGCACGTTCAGCCATTATCGCCAATTCTGTTTCAAGTCTTTCGTTATTAATATTTTGATTTTCATCAATAAGATTTTTCACTTTTTCTTTAAACTTTATAAAATGCTCTCCAACACTCGGTCCGGCTTCTTTTTCAATTTGATCAAGTTTTTTTTCTATTGATTTAACTCTTTTTTTTAGATCCTTTTCTAACTCTGTTCCTTCATTTTTTTTCATTTGGATAAGAGAATCAATTGAAAGTGACAGAGCGTTTTTTACAGTTACAAATTCCTTCTCACCAATTTCTTCCATCGATGTAGAAAAAATATCTCTACTCATCAGTAAATGTTCTAATTTTAATTTATCAGAAATTTTTGCAGCTTTTTTTACTTTTTTAATTAGAGCTATATAATTTTTCAAACGCGATTCATCAAGAGAAACAGCTTCGTCTTCATACCCGTTTCTTTTAATCTGAATGCTTACGCTAAGCTTGCCTCTCTTAACCCTACTTTTTATAAATTCTCTTAACTCATATTCTTTGTTTGCAAGAATAGGAGGATATTTTAGATAAACGTCAAGGTATCTACTATTTATACTTTTTACTTCTGCATCGGCTTGCCAATTACCTTTAGTAACTGAGCCTTTGCCGTAGCCGGTCATACTTAAAATCATAAAATTACTCTGAAAAAGGGGCTAAAAGATAGCGAATAAATAGGTCTTTACAAAGATTGAAGCGTGAGTATAATTTGATTGAATTTTGTCAAAAAGCTTCTCCAATACCAAAATGAATTTCAAGATTTTTTAAAAATTCTTTTTTGAAAATAAATTGTTCATCAATAGGATTATAAAATTTTGTCCCAAAATCTAACCTAAATGGAGCAATCGATGTATATAATCTTATTCCTGTTCCAAGCGAAACCGCGAATCCCTTCCAGCTAACATCTTTCCAGCTGTTCCAAGTATTACCATAATCAGCAAATATTGCAAAGCCCAAGTATTGATTCATTTTTTTTCGATACTCAAATGATCCTTCAAGCCAAAATGTTCCACCGCGAATACTATTGGATTCTGTTGGTAACCCAGCATAATCAATTGTATCTCTAGGCACTAATTCTCTGGATCTCCATCCTCTTACGGAGTTACTTCCACCCGCATAAAATGTTTTATTGGGTGGTATAAGCTGATTGGCTGGAATTAAATTATTATTTGTTCCATAAAATGATTGGATATATCCAATTCTAAGTTTTGACGCAAATACAGATGTTTTATAAAAATTTGTAGATAAATAATGAGAAATTCCGGCTTGTACTCTATAAAAATAAGTTGAACCTTCAACCAAAGAATCTCTCTGCCCGGTTGGCTGAGTTAAATCCTTTCTTTTTACTGATACACTAGTTTGAGATTGAAATAATTCTGGAGTTAAAAAGAAAAAATATCCTTCCGTCGGAAATTGAATGTCATTGGTTTTGGAAGAACCTAGTTCGATACCAATACCTGGAGTAAGACTTGTAGTATTGATGCTTGAAGTATCAGTGTTTAAGTCAACTTGTTTGTTGGATGCTTCTAAAGTGAAATTAGGTCTTAGTAAAGTTATAAAAGTATAGTAGGGCATTTCAAAATCAAATTTCTGTGCACCGCCATAAGTTTTTTCTGTAACACCAATCAGTGTTTGAGATCTGTAGTACATTTCTGTGGTTGTAAGAATTGGTTTACCTAAAAAATAAGGTTGTTCCATTTTTAAATTGACGTCTAGGACTCCTTGAAATGTTGAATCTCTTTTACTAGCTGATTTAAATAGATTTGTGAAACTAAAATTGGAGATATCAATCAATCTAAATGAAGTTGAAAGTGTTAATTTTCTGGCATCACCCAAAAAGTTTTTTCTTATATAGCTAATTCCCAAACCTGTATTAAAAGAGTTAAATTCATTATCTGCTTTTATTTCAGGAGAGAGTCCGTTTAGCGTTCCAATTGTTGCATTAACTTCTATAGGAATTTTATTATCAACCGTATCACTAATAATAGGATTGATGTTGACCGAGGTAAATAATTCTGTTTTTAACAAACGAAGTTCACTTCTGTCTGTTATAGACTGATCATAAACACTTCCTGGTTTTATGCCGACGATTTCATTAATTAACTCATTAGTAATTTGCTCTGGTTTAATTCCGGATTTATTAATAACAACATCATTAACAGTAAATTTATTTCCAGTATTAAAAGCAAGACTAAGATCGGCCCGATAATCAACTGTATCAATTGTAACAACTGTACTATCATAATGAGCAATTACATATCCATTGTTAGCTAAAAATCTTCTTATTGAATTTATGTTTTGCTGAACTTCATATTCTGAATATCTTTTTGTAGAATCTATTGTTATTGATTGATTCAACATCTGATCATATTCATATTCGGATAATTTATCCAACCCAATAAAGTTTAATTTTCCAAAGTAAAAAGATTTATTTTCAATAATGTCATAATAAAGTTGAATTTCTTTATTTGCATTATCTACTTCAATGTGATGTTTAATTACAGCCTTAAAAAATCCGTTAGCATGATATAAATCTTTCAAAGCAATTTTATCTATAGATATTTTTGATGAATCAAAATAGACTTCAGCATCACCAAACGGTGTAAAAGAATTAAGAAACACCCAAAACCACATTGGGCTTTCTTTACTTTCAATATTTATTTCTAATTCAGATTTAGAAAAGTTGTTATTACCTGAAAAATTAATTGAACTCAACTCGTAGTCATAATAAGATTGTCCTAATGACGTTTCACTAAGAATAAGAAAACTGAGTAGTATGAATATGGCAACTTGTTTAAGCATTTAACTAAAATCAGTTAAATTTATTAATATTAAAAAATCAAACTTTTTTAATTAGAAATTGTTAAAGATGCAATTAATCAACACTAACATCCTTATCCACAACTTTAAGATCCGAATAATCCTTTTTGAAAGTAAGAACGAAGAAATTTCTTAGCTCTTTGCTTTTTGTATTTCCAGAGATGAATAATGATATTGAAGTTGAAGGTTCAATAATAAGATGAGCAAAGTAAACTTGTTTTGCAGTAAAGTCTATTATATAAGAAAAAATTTCTCCGCCACCACTGCCAAGATAATAATCCTGAGAATTATAATAGATTAGTTCATTATCAAAAGATGCGAATTTTATTTTATCAACAAAACTTTGCTTAAAAGATCCATCCAGTAGATTAGTTTCAAACTTAACTTTAAATTCATCATCAACAATTTCAAGTTGAGTAAATTTTATACCCCAATCCTTGTTATTTTCTATCTCACTCCCTGTAACAATAGTTCGTTTTCCACTTTCGTCAAAAACACCGCCAAACGCAACACTTGAATTTTTATCATAGTGTTTTTTTACAACTTCAAGAAGCTGACTTTTGTTTTGAAAATCCAGGACAGGGATTTTACTTTCTTTATCTGAGCAAGATATTATAAATATAAATAGGAATACTATTTGTATGGTTTTCATTACGGATTTATTTAATAACAACTTTTGTTCCTCTATGAATTACAGTTAAAATTTCATCTAAATTTTCGTTACTTATAGCAATAGAACCATCGGTCCAATTATAAACAAAAGGAAGATTTTTAAATATCGCATTTAGTCTTCCAATCCCATGAATTCCAACATTACCACCAAGAACTGTATTATCATCAACACATTCCTCATAATAAAATTGAAATTTCAGTTGATTAAATTCTCTTTGAGTTATAAGAGACTTGCGTAAAGCTTCAACGGCATCCTCAAGGTTTGGATAATTTAATCTTAATAATTTATAGTAAGCTGGATCGTTTTGAATGCTGCAAATTTTATATTCTCCAACAGGTGTGGCTCCATCATTAGCCCGCTTTTTCTTTTCCTGCAAATTTCTACCAAAACTAGCCCGATAAGATTTAACAAAAACAGTGTCTTCATACAAATTTAAGGTATAAGTTTTTCGATCTATAATCAAATTAGCATCCTGTAATTTTGTGAATCCTTTTTGTGACATTGCTTCATGAAGAGGAATTTCACGTAAATTTAAAACAACACCATAAACAATCATTCCTGATAAAAATAATACCATGGCTCCCAGAGTAAATAGTACATTCCTTAAAAGAGAACTTTCTAATAATGATTTAAGTAGATGATTATTTTTCCCGTTTTTAGAAGTCATTTAATAATAATTTTTTAATGTATAAGTGTAAAAATAAATAATTCTAGCATTCCATAATCGAACATAAACATAAAAAATGGCTGTCTCAAAAATTATCTTTAAAGTCATTATTAGTAATTTTTCTACCTGTGAAAATCTCTAAATCGAATTAGTCCTTTTTTCTATTAAAAAATAAAGATTAATTTGATTTACTAATATGACATTAAATTTCCCGAGACAGCCTATTAAAAAATACTGGTTTTATTATACTTCCATTATTTCAATTTCTTTGTGCTTTAATAATTCATCAATAAGTTTAGTATGATGATCGGTCAATTTTTGCACTTCACTTTCATTATGCTTTAATTGATCTTCTGACATTTTTTTATCTTTTTCTTCTCTTTTGAGATGTTCATTTGCATCTCTTCTAATATTTCGAATAGCAATTTTTGATTCTTCACCAAATTTTTTAATCAACTTAACAAAATCTTTTCTTCTTTCTTCTGTTAAAGGGGGAACAGGAATTTTCAAATTTGTTCCATCACTAATAGGATTAAAACCTAAGTTGGCTTCTAATATTGCTTTGTCAATCGGTTGTACCATAGATTTATCCCATGGGGTAATTGATAAAGTGTGAGAATCTAAAACACTTAAATTTCCGACCTGATTTATGGGAGTTAGTGTTCCATAATAATCAACTTTTATCCCATCCAGCAAAGCAGTTGTGGCTTTACCGGTTCTAACTTTAGAAAGCTCAGCTCTTAGAGCTTCAAGAGTTTTATTCATCCTATCATCTGCGTCTTTTAATATCTCGTGCATAAACGCCTCGTAATTTAATTATTATTTTGAACTTTCATTGTTAATATACGTCCCAACACTTTCTCCCATTACTAATTTTAGGAGATTACCAGGAATATCCATATTAAAAACCATCATTGGTAAATTATTTTCCTGACATAAGCTTACTGCTGTAAGATCCATCACTCTTAGATTTTTTTTAAGAATATCTAAATAAGAAATTTTATCATACTTAACAGCTTTAGAATTTTTTTCAGGGTCTGAATCATAAACGCCGTCAACTCTGGTACCCTTTACAATTATATCGGCACCAATTTCAACAGCTCTAAGTGATGCTGCCGTATCGGTACTAAAATATGGATGTCCAGTTCCGGCACCCAAAATAACAACTCTTCCTTTCTCAAGATGTCTTATTGCCCTTCTTCGAATATAAGGCTCAGCAATTTCCTCCATCTTTATTGCACTCATTAATCGAGTGGGAACTCCTATTTTTTCAATTGCATCTTGTAATGCAAGAGAATTTATCATTGTAGCTAACATTCCCATTTGATCACCTGTCGCACGATGAATTCCCTGATCACTTGCACTCAATCCGCGATAGATGTTTCCACCACCAATAACTACTCCTAATTCCACACCTGCATCGTGAACTTTTTTTATTTCTTCAGAAAAGAAATCCAAAACTTCAGCAGCAATTCCAAAACCTTTATTCCCCATCAGCGATTCACCGCTTAATTTTAGTAATACTCTTTTAAACTTAACTGAGCTCATTATCACCTTTGTTTAATTCTTTAGGTTTAAATATAAAAAAAGGTCTTAATTTATTTAAGACCTTTTAAGATTAAATTTATTTATTATCGTCTCCCAAATGGAACCGTTTAAAGAAGTCAATTTTTGTTTGACTGCTGTTCTTTTGGTTGTATTCAGTAATCAGATCTTTAACTGATTTAGAATTATCTTTAATAAAAGCTTGTTCTGCTAAACAATTTTCCTGATAAAATTTGTTCAATTTACCTTGAGCGATCTTTTCAAGTATGTTCTCTGGCTTACCTTCTTTACGAGCTAATTCTTTATAAATATCTATTTCTTTTTCGATAGTTGTAGTTGGTACTTCTTCTCTGTACACACAAATTGGATTCATTGCGGCAACCTGCATTGCGATATCTTTACCTATTTCAATTAATTCCTGAGAGTTATTTGTAACATTTTCAAATTTTACAAGCACACCTAATTTAGAACCCATATGTACATAATCTACAAGTAATCCATTTTCTGCTTTTTCTGTCGCTACTCTCGATACTTCAATTTTTTCGCCAACTTTACCCATTACATCTACTAAAAGATTATTTAAATCTTTATTCGCTTCAAGTAGTTTTTGCGAGTCTTTAGCATCATTATTAAATGTCGTCTCCGCAACTTCATTAGCAAGCTTTATGAAATCTTCACTTTTAGCTACAAAATCTGTTTCACAATTTACTTCAACAATTGCAGCCTTTCTATGATCAGAGGAAATTTTTGTTACAATCATTCCTTCATTAGCTGATTTCTCTGCTCTTTTGGATGCAACCGATGCACCTTTTTTCCTTAATAAATCGATAGCTTTTTCAAAATCACCATTAGCCTCAGTAAGAGCTTTTTTACAATCCATCATTCCAGCACCGGTCTTTTTTCTCAGCTCATTTACTTCTGCAGCAGAAATGGCCATAATTAATTCACTTCCTTTCAAAATTTAAAATTTCAGATTTATTATTCTTCAGTTTTTTCTTCTTTAATGGCAGAATCTTTATCGGCTTCTTCTTCTTTTTTTAATTTAGACTCCGCTTTTTTCTTCGCTTCTTCTTTTCTTGTTTCTTCCTTTTTCAATTCTCTTTCTTTCTTCACCCTTTCCTTCTCTGCAACCTCCTCAGCCTTCTTTTCCTTTAATTGAGCATCACCCTCAAGAACTGCATCTGCCATATGGTTTGTAATAATCTCAACCGTTTTAACTGCATCATCATTAGCTGGGACTAAATAATCAACTTGTTCCGGATCACAATTTGTATCAACAATAGCAAATACTGGTATATTCAATCTGTGAGCTTCTTGAACTGCAATTGATTCTTTTTTAATATCAACAATATACAACGCGCCTGGAAGTTTTGACATTGTTTCAACACCTTCAAGAACTTTTTTTAGTTTATCTTTTTCTCTTGTAAGAAACAGTCTTTCTTTTTTTGTAATCTTGTCAAATGTTCCATCAGTTTCTTGCTTTTCAATATTGCTTAATCTTTTTACGCTTTTTCTGATTGTAGAAAAATTGGTGAGCATTCCACCTAACCATCTTTCACTAACCCAATTCTGTCCGCATCTTCTTGCTTCTGTTTCTATAACACTTTTTGCCTGTTTCTTCGTGCCAACAAAAAGAACTTTTTTACCTTCAGCTACAAGCTTAGATAGTTCATCAGCAGCTTCGCCCAGATAAGTTTGAGTCTTTTTAAGATCAATGATATGAATCCCATTCTTTTCCATAAAGATGTAGGGTTTCATTTTGGGGTTCCAGCGGCGTGTTAGATGCCCGAAGTGTGCACCAGCTTCAACAAGGTTGACAATATCAACTTTTTTCATACTACTCCTGTTTTTCAACTACTTTCTTCTTCTTTACCTTCCATCCCTTTTTTTGTGGGACACAGGCGGTAAATCAGAAAGTATGATTATTAAATGAATGTTCAAGTTTGGGTTCAAGCAAAAACTTGAACTTGATTTTGAACTCTTAAATTATCTCTTAGAAAATTGAAATCTTTTTCTAGCTTTTGGTCTTCCATATTTTTTACGTTCAACCATTCTAGGATCTCTAGTTAAAAGACCATCAATTTTTAAATTACTTCTAAAATCTGGATTGATTTCTAATAATGCTCTCGCTATACCTAATCGTATTGCTTGTGCCTGCCCTGTTGTTCCACCCCCATCAACTTTAACATGAACGTCGTATTTGCCTTCAGTTTCGGTAGCTTTAAATGGGAGCAAAATGTCTTCCCTGCTTAACAATTGTGGAAAGAACTGTTCAAATTCTCTATCATTTACAGTTATCTTGCCATTACCATTCTTTAATATCACTCTTGCAACAGAAGTTTTTCTTCTTCCAACATAAATTTTATCAGCCATTATTTCTCCGTCAAACTGATTAGTTCTGGTTTTTGAGCTATGTGAGGATGTTTATCACCAGCATAAACTTTTAATTTTTTAATAAGCTTATTTCCAAGCTTGGTTTTAGGAAGCATACCTTTAACAGCATTCTCAACAATAAATTCAGGCTTTTTATCTAACATATTTTGATAAGAAACTATTTTCTGACCACCCGGATAGCCCGAGTGTCTTTTATAATCTTTTAATTGTTCTCTCTTACCTGTCAGCCTTACTTTTTCCGCATTGATTACAACAACAAAATCACCTGTATCCGTATTGGGAGTAAAGATGGGTTTGTTCTTTCCTCTTATAATTTTAGCAATCTTAGATGCCAATCTTCCCAAGATTTGACCATCAGCATCAACGATGTACCACTTATGATCGGCATCTTCAGTTTTGACAAATTTTGTCATTTTTTCTTGTTTCACGTAATTTTTCTCCTAAAACTTTAAGTCGTTTCAAATAAAGAAAGGAAAAATATACTTAAGACTAAGAAAAGTCAAGAAATTAGTTTTTCTGATGTTCTTTATTACATTTCGATTATGTTTTTCAGATCAATTATCAATCAGATTTTTACCAAAATGACTGGCCAATACTAAAAGACCTCAATATTCCTAGAAATTTTGGCTGAAATGAATCAAAATTTTGCTTTCCATTAATAATTAGCTTGATTATATAATCTTCATCCGAATCCGTATGTAAATAAAAAGATTGATTTACCTGTCCTGAAAGTTCTTCCGGCTCATTATAAAAAGCAACACAATAATGCAACTCAATTTTATGTTTATATCTTTTTTCATTAAACAAATATTTATCAACTACTTCCAAATGAATGTAAGGAGGCGGATTATATGAAACATCTGCTGCCCAAAAAGTAACTCCATCTAATTTCTTGTTACGATTTTGATCAATAAAAGTCCATCCTTTGGGATATTTGATAGATAAATTCAAAGATGATTCTTTGTATAGCTGATCTAAGTTGG
>Ga0307423_1000686_pt1 | contig 22542 bp, 14 predicted proteins | sample SalMarWE160310MG_FD_202154 | JGI IMG/M metagenome (GOLD analysis project Ga0307423, IMG submission 202154) | Salt marsh sediment microbial communities from the Plum Island Ecosystem LTER, Massachusetts, United States - WE1603-10 | ecosystem: Environmental > Aquatic > Marine > Intertidal zone >...
CCTCGTCTAGCGGCTGCCTGCGGATCGGTATTGCGGTGTTGATGGTAGCCGTTGCGGTGATTTCGTTCCTTGGATCCAAGCAATTCAATCCCGTAACGAGCGAGGATCAGTATATAAGCATGACCCAGGACCAGGAGATCGCCATGGGCCTGCAGGCCGCCCCAGAGATGGAAGCTCAGTTTGGCGGTCTCGAACCTAACCCGGAATACCAGGCAGTAGTGGGTGAAATCGGGTCGAATCTCGTTCGAGGCAGTGCTGCGGCTTCGTCCGGATACCCGTTTGAGTTCCATGTGTTGGCGGACCAGCAAACCGTCAATGCCTTCGCACTCCCAGGCGGGCAGGTGTTTATCACGCGTGCCCTGGTCGATCTCATCGAGACGGAAGGCCAGCTGGCAGCTATCCTTGGGCACGAGATTGTACATGTCCTGGCGCGTCACAGTGCCGAACAGATTGCGCAGATGCAGCTCACCCAGGGAATCACAGGTGCGGTGCTTATCGCCAGTTACGATCCCGATAACCCGAGCAGTCAGCAGATTGCCCAGATGGCGGTTCTGGTTGGCCAGATGGTCAACATGAAGTTTGGACGAGACGATGAGACCCAGGCTGACGCCCTCGGAGTTCAGATCATGGCCGACGCGGGGTACGACCCTCGCTCAATGATCAATGTGATGCAAATCCTGGCCGAGTCCAGTACGGCCAGCCTGCCCGAATTCTTCAGCACCCATCCCAATCCTGAAAACCGAATCGTTCGGATTGAGGATGCAATTCAATTGCTCTATCCTGAGGGCGTCCCGGCCGGACTCGTTCCCTAGGAGCGCAACCCGAATAAAGAGGACCGGGGTCACGAAGAGGTGCGTCCGCCGTCTGTCTGCTCCTGGATCAGCCGGCCCAACCAGCCAGGGGCTGAAGGCGGTTCCAGAACAGGTACGAAGCACCCCGGGAGGGCTCGCTCGAGTTGTCAGGCGGCTGAGTCAATAGGTTGGATGAAAGTATGAAAGCACGATTTTAGAGATGGTATAGTAGATAGGGCAGGTTAGGCGAAGCCGGAATGCGCTCTCAATTCAGGCGGCACTCCCTGGCCGAATCAGGAGATGAAAATCTCGTTTGGGCTTAGAACCGGAGGAGAACATGGCAACCATCAAAGTGATCGAATTGATCGGCACCTCGAAGAACAACTGGGAGGATGCGGCTAGCAATGCCATTAAAGATGCCCATGAGACAGTCAGCGGTATCACTGGCCTGGAGGTCGTAGGACAGACCGCCCGGGTTGAAAACGGGAAGATCGCGGAATACCGCGCGGTCGTGAAGGTCGCATTTGAAGTCAAGGAAGGCGGCTGACGCTCGCTTCCTCAATCTCATAACGACGGGGAATAGCAGGGAGCTCCAGGTTTCATCAAGGAAATCGGAGTAGATCTTTTTAGCCGAGGGATGAAGGAAGATCAGGCAGGTTGCGATCTGCTCGAACTAACCTTCTCCTCGGCCGAGTCCTGCTTCCGCCCTAGCCGGCCGCCTCGAAGGCGACTTCGCAGATAACCAGCGCCCCACCCCGAACCAGATCACGTTTATGCTCGAATGAGAGTTCGTACAAATCAGACACGCCCCCGACTCGCCACCCGGATAGCAATTGCGGCCTGCTGCTCCGCCCTCCGTCCCGAGCCGCATGCGGAACGACGCCGGCGGTGAGAGCGAGTCGCGCAGGCTGGAGTATCGATTCCAGGGTTGCATTTGCAAAGCTGGTTTTCCTGTATCTAGACTCAATCTGGACTCTTATGCGCAGCGAAGGAAGACCTCATGAGCAATAAGGGGATTGAAGGGGAAACAACAGACACAAGCCATGGGGAATAGACCGATGGGAGCGGAAAGGGCACACCCCCGACGATTTCAACCTGCCTTATGCTTTAGCCAAGCCTTGTTTGTTGAGGCGTCGCGTCGCTTTTTTGTGACATTGCGAGGAACAAAACGACGAAGCAATCGTTTGAACTGGCTATCCCGGCCGCTAGTGAACCTTTATCCACAACCGATTGCCACGCTCGCGTCGCTCGGGATGACATCAAGAGCTGTTTACAATCCAACCACCCCTCGCAACCCGTCGAGGATGCGCACCATCGCCAGCGTATCGAGCGAGCAGTAGTCCCACAGCGCCTGGCGCTGAGCCTTGATCCGATCGGGGTCATGTTCTTCCGCCAGACGCAGGAAGGCGTCCATTGCTTGCTCGCCGTTCCCGACCTCCAACGCGGCGTAGGAAAGCTCCGGTGCGAAGACCGGGAGCACCTGCTTGAGCGAGTTCGAGCCTCCCATCTCAGGATGCCAGTACAGGCGTTCCCGGAATGGTTTCAGCAGATCAACCAGACGATCGATACGATCTTCAATCACGCCCCCCTGATCGGGGAAAGTCACCGCCAGCGAGCGCAGGACACCCTGCTCGAACGGCTGGTGGTAGACGATGATGTCGCCATCACCCTCCGTCTCCTGCAGGAGCGGATCGAGGAACGCTGGGCGCGGATCCTCGACGGGTTCCGCCAGGAACCCGGAGTGCATGACCTCCCCGCCAGGCTCTTTCTGCAGATGCAGCGAATACTGGAAAGGTATATTCGAATACGGCGACAGGCCATCGTATGGCGGGATCGGCTGCGCGAAGGTTTCGAAATCAAGGTAGTACAGCGGGTAATGCAGCTCGCCCAGGAACGCACGCAGCTCATCCGGCTTGACGATCGTCTGGCCGGCTTTGTGAGCCTGGACGTGGAACGCCGAGCGCCTGTCAAGCGGTTGACCGGCAGGGATCTCTTCGATGCGTACGATCCCCTGCGCGTAGAGTTCGTACGCCTTTTTACCGATGTAGTACACGTCGAAGACCGACGGTGAGGGTACGTCCTTCCAGCAGTACCCGAGGAAATCGCAGTCGACAGGGTCGTGGCACTGCGGACCGATCGGCACGTCGGGCACTTCACCCGAAGCGAGCGTCGCCTGGCAGGCCGTGATCCATCCCTCGACCTCCCCCTGCAGGTCATTCGCTTCCTTTAATAAGGAGGGCTCGGTGAAGAGCTCATTGAAATCGAGGGCGCCGTGGCGTACGTAGCCGCGGTTCAGGTGCAGCAGGGCTGCCTCTTCCAGCTTGAGCCCGGCCCGGCGCAGGGCGTACGCCTGCACCGCCACGTCCCAGGTATGCTCCGGTTTGGCGCCGGTCGTGCTCTTGACCTCGATCAGCCGCCAGCCATGCTCGCCGCGGGCAAGGATATCGGCCACGACCCGCACGCCGGCCGCTTCGAAAGCCGCTTCGTAGATCACCGGCGCCCCACCCTCGATCAGGTCACGCGTTCGGGCGAGCGAGATCTCGTACGAGTCAGGCACGCGCCCGATTTCGCCACCCGGATAGCGCTTTCTGGCCTGGATGCCTACCTCTGTTCCGAGCCGCATGCGGAACTGGGCCGTCGACGGGAGCGGATCGCGCAGCTCTGGATGGGAAGCATCCAGCGCCAGCGATTTCTGGCACTGTATGCCGCGTAGAAAGGTGGATTTCGAAAGGGTTGCTTTCTCAATCAATGCCGACTCCCTGGCTCGCTTACCCCGTCAACCATACACCAAGATTGCTGATCAGAATATGGAATCCGTTGTGGGATTTCCGCCATCACAACCCGCGTCTGCATGAAATGAATTTTGGCCGGTACTTGATAGAAAGGGGAAAACTGCACTAAGATCAGGTAGTCGATGGAATCAGATCCATGGCCCGGAGAGTTGCCATGCGAAAGGTCATCCTGCTCATCCTGCTCGCGCTGCTCCTCGCCAGCTGCACGAGCCTCAAGCAGCCAGAGACGCCGGTCTACCCGGACGCGGCCAGGCTGCCCACCCTGTCTCCATCCTCGGCGACAGCCACCCCCTCTCCCAGGACGAATGCGCTGACGCCCACGTACCCTGGAACACCGCCAACTGAAGTCCCGCCCACATTCTACTTCACCCCGCCCCCGGTCCAGCCTACGAGCACACCTGCCGGCACGCCAATCGCCACCCACGAACCTGGTCCGCAGAACTACCGGTTAAGCACGCTGCACATGGTCAGCGATCTGGATGGCTGGGGAACCTTCCGCCTGGACGAGCACATAGCCGCCCAATACTGGCTGGGGGTCACGCACGATGGCGCCCGTACATGGTTGAACGTCACACCGCCGGTCTTCGAGGCGATACGATCCTATCGCTTCCCCGACATGGGCGTCCTTGGGTCTATACAGGTTGTACCATTCGATTCGGAAAGGGCCTGGGCATACACCGGCTGCCTGTTCCTGACAGCCTGCAATTTCGCTCCCGGAATCTGGCGCACCGATGATGGCGGCCGTTCGTGGCAGACCGTGCATGTCCCCTCGGATTGCGCCGGTGTCGAATCGGACTGCATCCCCGATACGCTGCAGTTTGTCGATAAGCAGCACGGATGGGTTTTCATGATGCAGGTCGGGCGCAACTCGATCACTCATCATCTGTACCGTACGGTGGATGGAGGCTTTACGTGGCAGGCGCTGCCCCGGAGATTAGATTGGATCTACTCTGACCTGGGAGCTACCCGGCCACTCTTCCTGGATCAAACCCTCGGACTGAGATTACAGAGGATCTATGTGAGCCCGGCGGACCAGTATGCGCACGTGTCCCCGGAGGAGCTGGTGGCCGGCACCGCTCTCTCGATAGAAATGACCCGTGATGGTGGAGATTCGTGGTTTACAACACGTTTACCCACGCCACCGGATTTGCCTGGCGTCTTAAAGGCGCAAAACCTCACCGATCAGGATAAACCGTGGATCGATTTTTCGCCGCTCTCGATACCTGCAGACGCACCCTTGATCAGCTTCCAGGCCGTTCTCACCCTGAAGTGGGATCAGCCACCGATTTTCCAGGCAACCTACTTCTCCACCGACCGTGGGCGATCATGGCGTGTCCTCTCGAGGCCGAGGGATACCTTTTTCATCGACGCCGAGAATGGATGGCGGTTGGCTGCTGCGGATCCGTCCGAGCTCGAGGTCACCGTGGACGGTGGGGACACCTGGCAACCCTTTCCACAATCAACCTGGGAGGTGGGAGAGGCTCAGGACAAAGCCGTCGCCATTCATGTCACGGGTGGCGAGGATGGCCGACAAGAGATCGAGACAGCGTTTCTTGATGAACGCTTATGGTCTGGTCAAGGTGTGCGTCTCGAATCCCTGCATATGAAGAACCGCCTGGTGGGTTGGGGGGTGGAGGTCGGCGGCGTCACGCTGTGCACGCACGATGGCGCAAGGATCTGGATGCCGTGCTCCCCGGAGAGTGATGTGGTTCCGAGCGGAGCGGTGCCGCCCGATACAGAAGATGTCTGGTCCCCGGTAGAGCCGCTGCCCGATGAATTGTTCCACGGCGAGCCCATCCCGGCGGAGCTTCAACGCTGGATGGAAAATGGCCGTCAGTTCCTGCCGGGGATTAAAGGCGAGGATGTGTGGTTCAACCCGTTCGCTTACTTCTGTAAAACGCTCGATGCGGATTTGATGGGCAACGGTGGAGTAGGAGTAGGCCGGCGCTGTTTGATCCGCTTCCCGACCGAGGAAGGCTCCGTTTACGGCTACTATGTTGGGTATTGGATCACCTACTATTCCCAGACTATCGAGGGTGAAGAGCAGCAGGTCTGGCCTTCCACCGTCAATATCGATTTCATCGACGCAGAGCGTGGCTGGCGGCTGCTCGATACGGGAGCTGGGCTGTTCCGCCTGGAGCAGACGGAAAACGGTGGGAAGACCTGGAAGCTAGTGAAGACCGTCGCCTGGATCGGCCAGCTCGAGTTTGTCGGCCCGGAGGAAGGGTATGCGCTCAGCTTCGAGCCCCCCACTCGCGAAACACCTGCGGAGCAGTTCTTTGTCGATGCTATGCGCCCGGCTGCATTGCTGCACACGATCGATGGCGGCCGCACCTGGGAGGAGATTCACCCGGCGATCGGGCCGTAGCTTGTGCATCCCTAGGGTCCCCCACAAAGGCACGATCAGGAGAAATAGCTCTTTCGTCTCCCCCCTACAAGCCCCCTTCAAGAGGTACACCCCCTGTTGTCCCCTACAGAGGGACAGTGGGGGGTTTCCCCCTACACCCCCTACTATTTCGACCATCATACTTCATGAAATGTGACCTGCTTCTTGGAGCGTCACACCCAGCCCCATTATGTCATTGCGAGGAGGGCAGCGACGGTGCAATCGATTGGACTGGCAAACTCGGCCGGTGGTGAACCTTCATCGAGTACCAATTGCTTCGCTTCGCTCGCAATGACATGGTGGTGTGATGTCATCCCGAGGAGCTTGCGACGAGGAATACCCGGAACATTCCACCCCGAACAAGGGTTCATGAGTGGACACTTTGAAGCAGATGGATGCTTTGGGTATCCCTCGCTGTGCTCGGGATGGCAGAGATGTGTCATTGCGAAGAGCCATCAGGCAGCGAACCACTCGTTTCGCTTTGATGTGAACGCAGCGGCTTTGAAACTGGACAAATTAGGTCTATAATCAAGCGCAGATTGAGGTCGTCGCCTTCGTCCTCCCCGGCTCAATCGTAAACCCGCCTGTATGGGAGCGCTTGATGAACTTCAGAAGAATCGCTTCGTCCAGCATTTATTGTTTGTTCTCCATTCTTTTCATCGCAGCATCCACTTCCTGCACCGGGCAGCAAGCCAGCTCCGATGCGAACGGACCCCGCAGCTGGATCGATGCCCCGCTTCCTGGGGGCCAATACCCGCTCGCACCGCTTCAAATCGTTTCTCACTCCAACGCGCCCAGCGGAATCAACGCCGTCGAGCTCAGCGTAAACGGGCAGGTCCTCGAGACGAGCCAGGTCCTGCCAGTCGAACTCAACGGGACGCTTGCCCAAACCGAGCAAACCTGGGAGCCGTCAGCACCCGGTACATACCAGATCAGTGTTCGTGCGGCGGGCGGTGATGGCCTGTTCGGTTCGGCTGCAACCGTCTCGGTCCGCATCGGCCAGCCGCCCACCGCGACCGATACCGCAGGGAAGACTCCAGCCCCGGAAGACCTCATCCCGACTCTGACTCCTACGGCCACGTTCGCCGCGCCCGATTTCGGACCGCCGCGCTTCTCGGCGGACGCCTTCTACTTTGAGGGCACGAGCTGCGGGCCGAAGGAAATTACGGTTCAAATCGACACCTCCGACCCGAAGATCTGGAGTGTGGTGCTCTTCTTCCGGTTGTCCGCAGCGAACGGCAGCGGGCAGACCGATTGGACCTCCCTTGCCATGAACCCGATCGGCGACGGCAGCTTCAGCAAGACGCTCCGCTCGGAAGACGATATCCCCGGTTTTGCAACGTTCCTCGATTCGATACTGCAGGTCCAGTTGGTCGCGACCAACAGCCAGGGGGTTGAGATCGCCCGAACCGGGGTTGTTTCTGAGGTCCAGCTGCACCCCTGCGAGTAGCAGAACCCCGGGATTCACCTGATCGAGGAGGCTTCACCCATGAAACGCAAGCAATTTGCCTGGCTTTTGATCGCCGTCGTTGCCGTGGCCGCGCTCGCCGGCCTGGTCGTTCTCGCCAGGTCATACCTGCAGCGCCGGCTGACCGGACCGAACCTGGCGGCCGACTTCAATAAACCCCTGGTCAGCATCTCCTCGCCAGATCCGGGGGAAGCCTTTGGCATCGGGCAGGAGATCGAGGTTGAGATCACGGCTGTCGGGCAGCCCCAGCTGATCAGCTCGCTCGAACTGCAGATCGACAATGTGACCGCGGAAGTCCAATCTGCCCCGCAGGGCGGTCGATCGCCTTTCCGAAACGTCTTCTCCTTCGCCGCCGGCGAACCTGGGGAGCACGTTCTGCTCGCGGTGGCGACGGACAACGCCGGCAATGCCGCCTACTCGGTCCCGGTTCGAGTCGAAGTGGTCGAAAATTCTGAAGGCGAAACCGCACCCTATTTCGCCCCCGGCAGTTCGGGGGTGATCCTCCCCTCCGGCCAGCCGTTGCCCAGCGTGCCAGCGGCTCCACCCTCCAACCCCGAGCCGAGCGCGCCCAGCGCCATCCCCTGGAAGGCACCAATCGTCAATGTTTTCGCACCACCAAGCACGTATGAAGCTCTCGACCCGCCGCGAGTGACCGCCTCGGCAGGTAAATGCTCGGTCATGCTCTCGATCGAAGACCAGACCAATTTCGAAAAGGGCTACGCCGTATACCGCAACCAGGGCGGAGACCCGGGATGGGTGCGCATTGCGACCCTCGCAGCGATGGCCGGTGACTTGAAGTCCTTCACCGACGATGGACCTCCAGCCGGGCCAGCCGACGTATCGTACTATGTTGAAGCCTTTAACGACCTGCAAACTGCGGCGAGCGAAGTTGTCATGGTCCACCTCTTCCCGGACTCCGACTGCCTCGACACGTACGACGGACCGGCGGGATTTGGACTCGAGATGACCCGCCTGACGATCCACGAACCGGTCCAGATGGCTTACTGCTACCGCAGTTTCGATGGCCAGACCTGGCACCGCTGGCCATCCTCGGGATTCTTCATCCCGGATGCGGATGGCGTCGTTGATACATCCGGTACTCCACTCGGCTTTTTTACCGAGGATTTCAACGGCAAGGTGCTCGATCCAAATATCGCCATTTCGCTCGAGTGCTGGGGATGGCAGGATGGCGGTTTGATCCCGCTCGGCAAGTACTCGGGATCGAAGATCGATCCCTCCCAGGCCCAGAGCTTTAAGCTCCCGATCGGACAGATCGACGTGGACGCTGCCACCTACCCGAACCTCGTCGAACGACCGGATTTCGAGCCAGCCACGCTGCCGCTCTACGACGCCCGGGTCACCAACGATCCGGCCGATTGCAAGAGCCACCTCTTTGGCCCGGTCGACTTAATCGAATACCAGGGCCTGTGCACCGCGCCCCTGAATGGCTACCACCAGGGACCGGAAGGGATCGCCCCCCAGCCCTATCTCGTCTGGGATGTCCATGACCTGACCTGTGAGGCCGGCAGTGGGAAATCCTCCTGCATACCCTGGGCGGATTGGATCGAATGGTGGGCCAAGTTCGAACTCGGAGGCTACAGTGAGCGCATGTACTGGTCGATCTACGACTCGCACGGGCCGGAAGTCTACATCCTCGACCCCTTCACGCAGGCGTATAAGATCCCGCCTCCCAACCGCGAGTGCTTGACGACGCGTGCCTTCATTCTCAATCTGCATGTTGATACGATAAAAACCTTTATCGGGCCAAGCATCCTCGCTTGGGCTGACTGCGGCGCTTTCAAGACCATGGGGAACCAGGATTACCATGTCGTCCAGCTGCATTTCAACAACCTGGTTCTGAACAACGTCCACGACGGTGTAAACAACCACGACCTGGAACTGTACGGCAGGATCACGGTGATGCTGCAGTGCTTGAATGACCCGGATACGGAGTGCACCTATGGATTGGCAACCAAGGGGGGCGCTAATGGGTACTTCATTGTTGACACGATCAATATCGGCTCAGAATACGGTCCTATTAAGTTGGGCAACGGCACGTATTCGTTCTCCACGCTGCCACTGCTGAATGAATCGCTGACCGGGTTAGCCAGCGATACGATCACGTTCCATGTTCCGAGCTGGCGCGGCCGGAAGCTGCGAATTTTCCCGTTCATCCACGACTCGGATTCGGGCTGGTACAACTCGCCAGACCAGGTGTGCATCGGCGAGATCGACGTCGGTCCGGAAAACAGCTCGGATTACGAGTGGTGGCCAAAGCAGGTCAATACTCATGTCGGGATGGAGTCATCGAACGGCAGCGCTTGGTGCTCGATCGATGCCTATCTGACGACGCTCGAATGAGAGGCTGCGGGAGAGCGGGCTGGGTTCAATCTACTTTAGAACGTCCTGAATCGCGCTGAATTTCCCCGGCTGCCCGACGGGCGAATGCCCGGGTTGAGCACGGGTTCGATTCTCAAGGATCACCGGGCAGGGTCCGGCAGGATTCATGCAGGGTGAAGGCAGCCGGGCTCAAGCTGAACGCGGGACTCTCCGGCTGCACCGGCTCGGGGTTTTCGATCGACATCGCCAGCGGCACCTGCCCGGCCGTGTCGAACTCTGCCACCGCATTGTCCACCCGCATGCGCGTCTCACCTGGAACGATATCCTGGCAGCCTGGGAGCCAGCCCTGCGAGTCGAGGCGGGCGAACATCATGCCACGCCCAAACGAGATCAGGTAGCTCCCGTCATGAAGCGGCAGCACGGCGTGGATCTGCAAACCCTCCTGAAATGCTCGCGCCCACTCGACCTTGCCATCCGCATCGAGCTTGACCAATTGCGCCTGTTCGATCGTGAGGGCGCTGTTCTCGGCATCGATGAAACGCTTTCCGAAGAGTACAGCTCCACCATCGGGCGCGGCATATACTCCCACCAGCAGCGGCATATCGAGGTATCGCCGGTGGAAGACCGTCCCGCCATCCAGGTCTACCTTGCGCACCCACACGTATGAATCGCGTACGGAGGATTCCACATCAGAGACCGCTTGCGTGGAAAAAGTGCCCGCGGCGATCGCGCCCCCGTCGGAGGTGGTTGCAGCCCGGATCGTGCCCTGCTGCAGAGGATCAACATCGTAGAAGTGTTTCCAGACCAGCTCTCCATCCGACGAAAACCGGGCGAACCAATAGGAGATGATCCCCAGGTCCGGGCCAGCGCGTTCAGCGTTTTGGCTCCAGATGACGTAGTCCTGGAAGTTTCCAGTGAACAGCGTCCCCTGGTCGGGCAGCAGGGTTCCTTGAATGATTTCCGGCATCGGCGCGGCCATCGGGGTTGGGCGGAAACCCTCCCCGAAATTCAGGGCAAGGTGCGATTGGAGATCACCACGGGCATTGATGATGCTGGCGCCATAGAATCCCGGGAACAGAATCGCGTCCTCACGGCTGGTTGTAAAAGAATCCGTGGCGTAGGGCTCCAGCCATTCGATCTGGCCGCTAGGCGTGACGGAGAAGGTTACAGGCGAATCCTTGAGTCCCCCGCCCTCAGCCGGGTAGGTGTAATTGCCGCTGATAAGGGCGGTGCCAGCAGGTCCGGCGCCCATCCCCCATTCATAGTATTTATGATCACCCGGCAGCGCGATCGTGCTCAGCCAGGTGACCTCCCCCGCCCGGGTCAGTCGAGCCAGCCACAGGGAGTCTCTCCCCGGAGTCCTGGGGACGATCCCCGCGGCCATGATCGCACCGTCACTGAGTTCTACCAGCGAGGTAGCGCTTTTCCAGAGTTCAGGGCCTTCGATGCGGATCACCCACGGGCTTTCTTCATAGCCGGCAGGGTACGGTGTCTGGGTGGCGGTGGGTGTCACCATGGAGGTTTGATTCACGTTGGGTGAATTCGTAGATGATGGGGTACTCGTCCAAACCGGGGGAAGCGTGCGTTGCTGGACCTGCCCGCCATTTGGCTGTGACTCTGCCCCACGGCAAGAAGAGGTAAGGATGAGAATCAGCAAGAAGGAGAACCTGGATTCCATCACTCTCCAAGTCTAGCACCGGGTGAAGTGGATGAGAAATCATGATGGAATAAGGATGGTTTTCGGAAATCGATCCCCGGGATCACCCCTGGTTCCGTCCCGAGCCGCATGGGGGACGGCGCTGTCGTAGGGCGCGGATGGCTCAGATCAAGGCGTAGCGTGTCGAGCGCCTGCGCACGTAAAGTCCGAAACCCTTTCTTCAATATCTTAGCAGTCGGACTGCTGCGAGGAGTGAACTGTCCATCCTTCAGCAGCCCGTGGAATCGCAGGACCCAAGCAAGGCATTTTAACGCTCACGACGCTCCGCTGTCCGGCGTGCTGGGTGCTTACTCCCACTTACTCGCCGCAGGGGACCTCCAGCGTGTAGGTTGTCACCGCAGTCACCGTGGGCGCACTCATGGGCCAGCTTGCCACTTCGCCGTCACGGAAGGGCAGATCAATCTCGCCGGCCTCAAGTGTGAGCGGCACCGGCATACCGCCGCCACCGCCGCAGGCCTGAATCTGCAGCTGCATCGTGTGGACGATGGACAGGTGCAGCAGGGGGGGATCCTGCCCCTCCCCGGCCGAGACCGTGCCGCTGATCGTGACCAGATCTGATCCCGAGTCCTGAGCAGGACAGCCGCCCATATTTCCACTTCCCGACACGGTCAGCGAGCCCTCTCCTTCCAGGGTGGGCGGATCGGTTGAGGTATCGATGCTCACTTCGATCGGCCCCTGGATGTAGATGTTATTCGTCACCTGGGGGGCCTGCTGGTGCAGCTCCTCGCTGAAGACCAACGTGAAATGGTCACAGAGCTCGTGCCAGCTGACCTCGACCCACTGACTCATCACCGGGACCCGTTCGGGCACAAATTGCAGCAAGCGCGGGTCTGTGACGCCCGCCGAAATAAAGCCTGTGCGCAGGTTAAGCCGCGCCGAGACTTCGCCTGTACTCTCCTGGAAGGTGCCGATGCCGTGGGCCTCTTCCTCCTGCGCCTGGAAGCTCAGCTTGGCTTCGCCGGCGTCGTTCGTGGAGGGTTCTTGATCTTCGACCATTCCGTGTGCGTAGAACACATCCGGAATAACCCAATCGACGAGCACATTGGCGAGACCGTCCACCAGGACGTGGAAGTCCAGATTGACGAGGGCACCGCAGGAGATTCCAGCGACGGGGATGGATTGCCAGGGTTGATAGTCCACCTTGACGTGGACAATGTACTCCAGTCTGTCCCCTTTGCCCTCGTGCCCCTCATGTGCTGACCCGCCCGAAGCCGTCAAATCGTAGCTCGCAGCTTGGGCGATCATCGGTCCATGAATGGCGTAGTACACCTCCCGCGCCTGGAGCAGGGCGGCCATGTCGCTCTCATGCTGCATCAGACCCCAGTAGGGGATGATGTTCCCGCCCTGAATTGCACCGCAGGCGGTCTGCAGGGTGTGCCCGGACTGGACCACGGAGGCCAGATGGGTTCGTCCAGGCTCCAGGCTGGCATTGGAATGGTTGGGCGGTACAAAGGTATCCAGCAGCAGCAGCCACTCCTGGAGCGGCGTGAGGGTCGTCCCGGGATTGAAATCGACGCCCATCGACGTCAGAATCTGAACCAGGGGGTGATCCGGAGATCCGGCATAGACATCGTGGTAGAGGCTGAGCAGCTCCTGTGGCCCCCCCTCGTAACCCAGGGCTTCGAGCTTCAGTGCGTAATGATCGAAGGGTTCAGGGTCTCCCTGCGCCATATTCGCCAGGGCGGGCACCTCGAAGTCGTAGAGCCAGAAGGAGGCTTCCTCCTGCTCCGAGCCGGGCATGATCTGCGTTCCGTCGCCGGTGTAAACGCCGATGCCGAGATTCGCAAGCAGAGACCAGACACCCTCTTCCGCCCGCGCTGGGTCCGTAAGCGCCGCTGCCGAATCGGCGATATTCATTTTCGCCCGCTCGGGATCACGTTTGCTCGGCCGGGCGCCTGGCCCAAACGGGATATTACATCCACAGAGGAGCAAGCCAAGGACAACGGATATAACCCAATGGCATCGACGATCCTTCACAGCACACCCCCGCGGAGAATCAGGTTCCCACCAAATCAAGAGTTCGACTGCTCGATGGTAGGGACTATTTCTGCGTGATCCCAAATCAATTTACTACAGGTGATCAAAATAAGCAGGCGAATAGGTGACCTGAAAAATTGTGTAGTTACTTCCTAGATCGGTCACACCGCTTGGCAGTGGAGCCTATGGATGAGGATACTTTTTGAGAATTGTCGAAAACAACCTTACTTGGGCTCAAAGAAATAGTCTCGATCGATCAGCGAGTTTCGTTGGCACCCGCTTCTGCGCACGATTGGATCCACTTGTAAACAAAAGAAAATCACGATTAAAAAGAGAATGGGAATCTGTCACCAGAATCTGGACCTTTCAAATCGCCTACCCCTTCAGGGCATGTTGACCGTACGCTCTCGTTGTTCTATGCTCTCCTTGCCAAGGAAAACAGATGGAGTTGTCGACATGATCACGGAGGATCCGCATTCATTCGCTGATTTCAGCCAGGGCCGGATCAAGCATATCGATTTCGAGATCGAGGTCGATTTTACGACCAGGACGATGAAGGTCCTGGCGCATTATCACCTTGACCATCCGGTTACAGGCTCTTTTTTTCTGGATACGCGCGCCGTAGAGATTGAGCGGATATCCCAGGAGGGCAGGGACATCCCATGGGTGCTCGATAAGCAAGATGAAATCATTGGCGAGCGACTGCACCTGCAGGATCTTGTTCAAGCCGATCATTTTTCCATCCAACTCACGACCTCGCCTGCTGCGAGTGCCCTGCAATGGCTGATGCCCAAACAGACCGCCGGCGGGATGCACCCCTTCGTGTACAGCCAATGTCAGGCGATCCATGCCCGCAGCATCTTCCCCTGCCAGGACACCCCATCGATCCGGTTCACCTACACGGCCAACGTCCGGGTCCCGCACCCTCTCAAGGCGGTCATGGGCGCCGAGCAGGTGGATCAGGTGGAATCGGGGGAGTCGATCGTTACTTCCTTCCGCATGCTGCAGCCCATCCCCTCCTACCTGTTCGCGCTCGCGGCCGGCGAATTGGCCTTTCGGGAACTTGGACCGAGGACCGGGATCTACGCAGAACCGGAAGTCATCGATGCGGCGGCATGGGAATTCGCAGAAAACGAGCAGAAACTGAAGGAGGCGGAGAAGCTCTTAGGGCCCTACCTCTGGGATCGCTATGATGTGCTCATCCTTCCGCCTTCGTTCCCGTTCGGTGGCATGGAGAACCCACGGCTCACCTTTCTCAGCCCGACTACGATAGTTGGCGATCGAAGCTTGACGAACATCATCACCCACGAGTTAGCCCACGCCTGGACGGGCAACCTGGTGACGAATGCGACCTGGGAGGATTTCTGGATCAACGAGGGATGGACCACCTATGCGGAATGGCGGATCACGGAGGTGCTCGAAGGCTCAGATATCGAACAGCTGATTCGATATATCAACGGTATATATCTCCGGAAGCTCCTCGCCCGCCTGGGGCGTGATTCCAACCTTACCTGCTTGAAGACCTCCTCGAAGGATATCGATCCGGATGAATCTGGTATGTTGGTCGCATATGTTAAGGGCGCTGATTTTCTTTTTTCCATCGAAAACGCTGTAGGGCGGGAGAAATTCGACGGCTTCGTTAAACGCTACATCGAGGCATATCAATTCAAATCGATCACAACCGAAGCCTTCCTTTCATTTCTCCAAAAAGAGCTCCCGGAAGCGAGCAAACAGGTGGATTTTGAAGAATGGGTCTATCAACCTGGCTATCCGGAGAGCGCCCCGGTCCTGCACTCGCAGCTGTATGATGAAGTAGCACAGGCGGTGGATGCGTATCGGGCTGGAGCCCGCCCCGATGCAGGTTCCGTCGGCTCATGGAGCGGCAGGCAGGTTTTTCAATTCCTTTTCATGCTTGAAGATCAAAAAATCTCGCTTGAAGATTGCCAGTATTTCGAGGCGCTGTTTGGCCTGGAGGAGAGTTCTGCTGTAGACATCCTGACCGCTTTTTACCTTTCCGCCATCCCGGCCGGGTACAGGGAGATCCGCCCGGGTATCGAGCGCTATGTGAAGACGATTGGTAGAGAGTTTTACCTCACACAGCTCTTTCGGTGCATGGTGAAGACGGACTGGACACGCGAATTTGCCCGGACCCTGTTCGAAGAGAATCGTGCACGGCATCATCCCATCACCGTGAAGACCATAAACGCAATCCTGACAAAAGCTGGCTTATAAAGTAGAACGACACCCTCGGTCCAACTCATCTTAAGGGAGAGCAGAAGCAGGAGCCAGTGTGTTTCCTGTTGAACTGCACCTGGAGTTATGGGCTGTGAAATTGAGGGAAAGGTAGCTGCCAGCATCCGAGTCGGGCGGAACCAGGCAGACCGGTAATAATTGGAACGGCGTAATGCGAGACGCTGCTCTTAGCGCAATCCACACCGAAGTGACTAGTTTGTCTCACCAATATTCGTAGATGCCGAAAAATAGAGAAAGGGTGATTGGCTGATAACAAATCACCTAAGGGCTCATTTGATATATAAGCGCTTATAAAATATCTCGGTTGAGGATCAAACGTTGAGAATAATAAGAAAAGGCAATATTGGAATAACTGACTACGAGAATAATCGAGATCTAGTGGATGGGAATCGATTGCGGCCGATAGTTCCAAGTTCATCGGGCTCTGGTATCCATAGCAAACCGAATGGATTTACTCCATCCTTATTCAATCTTGGGCACTCGTAAACTCTCTATCCGATGATCGTCAGTCATCCGGGAAAATTTCTTGGGATGTCATGGACGATCACCGATCACGTCGGATTGGCACCCGGGTTATTTTCAGGAGTCATTACGCGGGATTGATTCGAGACCAACGTCTACGGAGTTCGATCAACACTTGCAGATATCCCGAAAAACCTATCAGAACACGCCGAGCAGATCCAATACACCCTTTCAACCGTCACTCTGGCCTTGATGTAACTCTATGGTTCTTCAGCGCTTTCCACATCCAGTGGCCCCGTCTGGATGAGTTCGTCAGCGACATCCTGGGTCTCGCTGGCTGAGCTCATATAGCGGGCGTTGGAATCACGCAGCCGGTTGCCCAGCGATTGCGCCATACTGTGCCAAAGCTTGGCGGCGAGTTCGGGTTCGTTTGCCATCAATGCTGTTAGCGAAGAGCGAGTAAAGCACAAGACTTCCATCGGTTCCAGGGCGATGACGGAGGCTGCGTGCGTCGCTCCGATCAGCATGGATACCTCTCCGAGAGTCTCTCCAACACCAGCCTCAGCCACGCCAATAACCTCGTCCGAGTGGTTGCTCATCATGATGACGGCCCGGCCCCGGAGAATGATTAACAGGTTGTGGCCCTTCGTCCCCGCGCTAAAAAGGATATCATCCTTGACATAAAATTCACGCTTCCCCAAGGCAATCAAAGAGTCTACCTGCATCCGGCTCAATCCGTTGAACAGCGGGAACCCCATGACAAGTTCACGGATGTCTTCGTAGCTTGTCTCGTCGAATTTCTCTCGTAAAGCTTCCGTGATGCGTGCCTCTTCCTCCAAGCGCACATTCCCGGCGACGATGATTTCGTACATCTCCGGACCAAATTCGCGTCGGGTCAGTTTGCGAAGTTCACGCCATCGCCTTTGGAAGGCTATATACGCCTCGAAGGGATTATCGCTGGGAACGGCCTTCGTTTTCGCCAACCAGATATTGCGAATCGTCTCCTTCGTATCCTCGATACGCTGATCCGCCAAGTAATCCAACGCAAGGATCAGATTGGTCTTTAATATCTTGTCATCCAGCGTATCCCGCAGGAATTCACCTGGATAAGGATCGAGATCCTCGGCCTCGACAAGTGTCATATTGACCTGCTCGGTCTGGCCGTCGATTTTCGCCTTGGTGTAGAGCAAGCGGAAGATGTCCTCCCGAAACCGCTGCCATGTCGGATGAGCCTGCTCGGGCGGACGGTGCTGGATCGAGAGCTGGTTATCCAGGAAGAAAATGAAACCGAACATACGTGCGTTCAGGACGTAATCCGTATCCTCCCCGCGGGTTATGCGCGGGTCGAAAGGCACGGTTCGGAATAAAGCACGGTGGAGGACCATGCAGCCACCAAAGGCGAAGGGGGTCAGCTTTAGGCGTGGTTCCCCCGGGATGATCTTGTCAAAGGCCTCGCGTTTACTCCCAAAACGATCCCAGTACGTCATCCAGTGGATCTCTTCGGGAACGTCATCGTAATAGTTGCCCTTGGCATTGAGGTAATACCCGGCCACACCATCAATGGTTTGGCCCATGAAGCGGCTGCCGATAAATTCGCCGGCTTTCTCAACGAATAAAGGGTCATCGAAATATTCGTCATCATCGATGAAGATGACGATTTCCGCACCCATGACGTAGGGAACATACAAACACATGTTGCGGATGTTGGAATATCCTCGGAGTGAGAGAACATTGATCAGATCTTCATGCGCATATTGCGCCAGGACCTCGTGAAAGCGATGCAGGTGTGAGTGGGAAATAACGTATGTTTCAACCGGAGGGTCCGCCGCTCTGGTGATTTCCCTTACTCGGTGTTCAACTTGTGCTTCAATATCTGCGGCAGTCGCACAGGCCAGAATGACCAGGGAGAAATCAGTGTTATCCAGGATTCGCAACGATTCGAGGGTCTTCGCCAGTGTTCCTTCTTCATCCAGCGGCGTAGGGTGATCATAGATCGCATCTCCCGGCTGCCAGCCCACAGCCGATTCCCTGGACCAATAGGTCGGGATCACCATAACCGTTTTCATTTTCTTTTCCGTTTCTAAACAACGCTAAACAGCTTGCGATCTAGAAACGCTGTCTCCTTTCACCGTGATGGTCGGCGTTCCAGAGGTCCAATTCTGTTCTTGAAAGTGGGACATGGATCTCACAATATCGTTTTACACCATGAGGATTGGACAAACAAGTCGAAGATGATCTGCTCAGATACCATCAGCCATCAGGATGCTTGAATTCAGGATGCACGCTCCAGGTCGTTGACATCGACCTCATGCCTTTCATTTGGAGGCTGGTCCTTCCGTATTGCCAGGAGCAGCGCTCGCCAACCCTCCATTAATCGATGATAGCGATTAATGGTTCCTGGCAGCTCTGCGAAAGCGGCCTCGAATGCGGCGGCGAGGTCTCTGAAGCGTGGGTCGTGCAAGTACTCGGCTGCCTTCTCACCACCCACCTCAAGCCCGATACGCTGAAGGGCAAGCTCTGATCGCCAATCTGTCTCAAGATGCCCGGCCTTTCCCAGATACCAGCTCAGGAATGGATTACGCCCGATCCAGCCCAGGCAAGCCCAGTAGAATCGATCGCGAATCGATTCTTTGCGCACGTCTGGCACATCGGGAAAACCCTCATAGGTGTCGTGAAAAATATGTAAATCTATATCGATGATGCGACCTTTGGAGGCTGAAATCGCCTGTCCGAGGAGTGTATCCTCGCCGCGCCCCTTTATGATCAATCCCGAGAAGGAGTAGATTGTGGAGAAAAATGGCGCCAGCCGGCGCGCTTTCCGCAGGCTAATGCCCAGGTTACCACCCAGCGGTTTATCGGTCAGTCTCGGAGAGCCAGGTGATACAGGGCCCAGGTTCAGACACTGATGTTCGTGACAGTCTTCCATGTAGTCCAACGCCATTCCCTTGCCCAGTCCTGTGAGCAGATCGCCAATTCCCGGGAAGGACATGGGCGGGATAATGTAGTAGCCCGAGTACTCACTCGTCGTCGCGGAGACATCCGGCTTGGACAGCGAGAGCAAATGCGTCCCGACGAAATCGATCTCTTGCCAGCGCGCCTCTGCCCCTTCCAAATGGGTGAGCACTTGCGGTTTAACATCGGTATCGAAGAAAAGCAGGTAATCGATCCCCTCTAACAAGGCTTTAAAAAGGACCCTATTCCGATAAGCTCCGTAGGGGACTTCGAACTCCTTTCCTCCGTCAGGAATCTCCAATAATCCGCTTATCGATTCGGATGGGACCCCAAGCAGCCGCATCTGCTGCCGTAAGGGTTGCGACGAATCAGTAATACTTAGCAGATCGAGACGGCATTCCTTCTCAACTGCTTCGATGGCCGAATCATCACGGTTGTGGGAATACGCGATGATCACCCGCTCGATCGTATGCCCATATTTCCTTGCATTCGCCAGGAAGCGTAGGACCAGCTCAGGATCATCAAAATTACGCGTGATCAAGCCCAGCGCGATCCTCACGATAACCACTCCTTCATGATTTTATCCACGTTCAATTGACCAGTGCCTCCATCAGCTACATCGAATCGTTTTGAAGTGTTTCTTCGTAGAGTGCGATCATTTGATCGACCCGGCCTCCCCAGGAAAAATTCTCAATGGCATATTTTGCGGCGGGAGGACCTTTATGCTCCTTGGCTCCCGAGCTCACTTCAGAGAGTACCGCCGCAGCGAGAGCCTGGGCATCACCCACGTCGACAAGGGCGCCGACGCGGTCATCCACGAATTCCGGCAAGCCACCTTCGTTCGTGGCAATGACCGGTGTGCCACATGCCAGAGCCTCGACCGCGACCAACCCGAAGGGTTCGATCCGTGAAGGCACAATGGAGACATCGGCAAGGTTGAAGATCATGGCCACGCTCGCTTGCGGCTGATGGCCCAGGAAGTGAACGCCCTTCAAGGCCAGTTTCTTTGTCTGCGCTTCCAGGGCTCCACGGAGCTCTCCATCCCCGGCGATGAGTGTGAGGGCGTTCGGCAAGCTCTCCTCGTAAATCGCGGCGGCATCGAGAAGAACGTCCACACCTTTAAAATCTGTGAGCTTCCCGACGAAGCTGATGACCGGACCCATCTCGCCCTGGATGCCGTACCCGGCCATGACCTCTTCTCGGTCAAGCGGCATGACGTGGAAGATAGCCTCATCGAAACCGTTCATGATCAGGCGGATGCGATCCTGTGGGACATCGAAAAGGGAAAGGGTATCTCTGGCGACCTGTTTGGAAATGGCGATGATGGACGAGGCATGGGAGGCGCCTTCGAAAGCGATAGCCCGCCAGGCCTCATACTTCCGGATGCCCATCAAATCGGTCCCGTGGGCGGTGGTCACATAGGGTATGCATGTGGCGTGGGCTGCATACCCGGTCACCCATAGGTGCTGTGCATGGATGATGTCCGGCTTCCATCCCGCGACCGCGACGGCGGCGGCATTGCAGAAAGCATCTACGTAGGTCTGACGCTGTTCGGCCGATAGATCTCCAAAGGTGGTGCTGCTCAAGGGATGGGTGGTGAAACAAGGGAAGTTGAAGGGCAATCGCTCTGTATTGTCTACGGGATGATCATCGGGTGAAAACAGGATCGTGGTGACGCGAAAAGGGAAGCCGGTCTGTTCTGCGTGTGCCGGTGTAATCACCAGCGCTTCGTGGCCTTTCTTGGTGAGCTCTCGAGCTACGTTCTGGGTGTAGATGCCCGATCCACTCCCCTCCAAAGGAAAGTGGTTCATGAGCAGGACTCGCATCGACTGTCCTTCCCGGGTCGTTTGTGCGCATTGGTGATGAATAAAAGCGCAGACAAGCAGCGGGTGTGAGGGGGTTCGGCTTTCTCACCTGATCCTATCTACATCCATCATACTACAGATGTCCACCCGTCCTGTGCTTCCAGGTATGGCGCACGCTCTTGGGTCGTGGATTGGAGGACCTGCCAACAGTTAGGTCAACGGCTCATGCCTCTTAATAGTGCGCATACGAGCATCCGGAAAACCTTATGATCGGATGAAATGTTGGAAAATCTTACTGAGGTATCAAACGCGAGACCTGGTCAGCAATAAATCGGTAGGAAAATCACGAACTCGTGTCAGGAAAACTATTCTATACTTCATCAGTCGGGGTGTGGACAGTCGGGGTGTGGACAGTTATGCCTGGATCACGCTTGAAATGTTTTGTGTCGAATGTGATCACTGAGGTAAGACCTTGCTCTTGCATTCACACGCCATTGTACGCATCCACGAAATCGATGTTATCACCGGCGTAGAGCATTAAGGCTCTTGCAATGATTTCCGCATGTTCTACGAATAAAACTGGCGTGTTAAGAATTGCGATAACATGATCGCGCACTTCTTCGCGTGAGAGTTCATAATTGGATTCTAAAGTCCAGACGATTTCAGCAATGATCAGGCTGCTCGAATGCAGCTGAAGCTCCCCTTTTTCGGCTTGCAGGAGGAGCTGCTCAACGGCATGAGCCTGGTCTGGAACATCGTTCGTCAAGAAACGAAGGAAGATGTTAGTATCGACGAAGTGTCTATCCATCCACATTTCTCTCCGCAACTCGCCTTTTCACCTCGTCTCGAACGTTATTGAATTCTTCAGATCGCCTGCGAGGCGCAACACTCCCCCTGCGGCCGCTCAGCGTATTGCTCACTGGCTGCAGGAGGATTTCTCCGTCCTTTTCGATGAACAGCACTCGATCTCCGGGCTCAAGGTTCAGCCGCTCACGGATCTTCTTGGGGATCGTCGTCTGGCCACTTGTTGTGATCTTTGAACCAATCATTTCATATTCTCCTTTTTAATTATTAGCATCTGAAGATCTCATGCCAGAGATGGTATTTATTAGCTATCTAGATACGCATTAATTCCATAAATGCCTAAATGTCTTTATAAGCAAGGCGACATGTGTTCTGTTCTGAGATCATTCGGGGTCGATCCGGGAGAGAGGGGATACAAACCTAATTCGAACCATGCATCTCCAGGAGCAGCTCGTCCAACTCCTGAATGACTTCTTTCAGCGCGAGGAGATCTCTCCACTCTCTGGGGATGCCCTCCTCGCCGTAGTAGGCGCCGGCGAGCTGGCCATAGACCGCGCCGGTTGTATCGGCGTCATTACCCAGCCTAACGGCCAAGAGTGCGTTTGAACGGAAATCTCACAGTACATGAAACATCTAATAGGCTGCTTCGAGGCAAGCACCTTTCGCAATTTCTTATCGCGAGATATCCTGAATAGGCAGTAGGATTGAAATGCTCTGCCATATCTCCTGGTCAGTCCCATTGGTTGCAGCAAAGGGCATCTACTGACGCAGGCAACTCGGTTAAAAAAAATAATT
>Ga0307423_1000687_pt1 | contig 22508 bp, 4 predicted proteins | sample SalMarWE160310MG_FD_202154 | JGI IMG/M metagenome (GOLD analysis project Ga0307423, IMG submission 202154) | Salt marsh sediment microbial communities from the Plum Island Ecosystem LTER, Massachusetts, United States - WE1603-10 | ecosystem: Environmental > Aquatic > Marine > Intertidal zone >...
ACCGTCGCACTCTTTTTCTCAATAAAATCCTGGCCGGTAATCGCCTTGATTTTGATTTTGTCCTTCTCCGCGATGCCAACAATGCAACGGTCACAACCCACCACGGTTGGAACCAGATTAGCAACCGCGTAAGCGATCTCATCCGTCTCAATGGAGGCAAATATTTCCTGGTTGACCTGAAAGAGCTTCTGGATCTCCCCCATCTTGCCAATGACTTTGGGCAGGTGAAGCTGGTTCAGGTACAATCGGACCAGCCCTCCCATGTTCGTGAGGAGTTCTATCTCTTCCTGATAAACCACATTCGATGCGCGTTTCTTGACAACCTTGAGAATCGCAAACAGCCCGTCGTCCGCCTCAATGGGAACATAAATGCCGATCAGTCCGTCACTGTTGCCGTCCGGCGATCTCACAGGAAAGACAAAGGGTCTCGTGTCTGATGACATCTTTACCAGGATGCCCTCTTCCCCGCCTTCCTGTTCCTCATCGACCGGCACCAGCTCCGCTGATTTTCCCGTGTGAAACAGTGGCTCGAGCTTCTCGGCCCGTTTAACCCAGACCGTCCCGCCTTCACCCTCGATCAGCCTCACGGCAGAAGTCAGGAAACGAGACAAGAATTCTCCGGGGTTAAGCTGGGAACTCAAGATCGAAATCAGTTCACTGACAAGCTTGTGTAATAGGAGTTGCCTTTTCAGGATCCCGTCCATTTCAACTGGACTCGCCATATTTCTCATCACCATACCCGGTTAATAGAATTCAATTTTGCCAGGGGAGAAGCTAAGTACATATACTCATAAATACGATAACGTTCTAAAATTCCTCCCGACCTCCCTTTATGAAAGGGAGGACAAGAACTGCCCCTTTTTGAAAGGGAGGAGAAAAATTTCCCCTTTATCAAAGGGGGCAAGGGGGATTTCTCAAAGAAAGCATATTTGAGCCCACTTTGCAAAATACGTCATCGAATTTACGAACTAGAGTACTAAGATCATCCCGCTTTAAAAGGGAAGCAAGAGGAATTTTGCCCCCGTCAATTAAGATAGATTCATAAAAAGTCCAAATTAGGCGGCAAAGTGAAGCTCCCCGCGGCCCCGATGAGCGGGATCTCCGCTGCGCTCCAACAAGCCGCGGGGCATCTGAAAAATGCTAAACACAATCTCCTCCCCCTTGACGGGGGAGGCAGGGTGGGGGTGAAGATCGTGCATTCTCCCCCTCACCCTACCCTCTCCCACCAGGGGAGAGGGAGTTTTTGAAGCCATTCATCCCCGCCTTTCGAAGATCCCGTTATGCGGGGGAAAGGCGGGGCATTCTGGCATGTCTTGGTAAAAAGCTCCAAATTTAACAGGGCGAGGACGCAGTGCAACGCAGAAGTTGGACTTTTTACGAAGCCGTCAATTAAGGTCAAACTCAATGCCATACTTCTCCAGCGCCAACCCCTGGACCATCCTCAAGGTTGACCACGCCGTGTTGTAGTCGATGACGGCTTTGAGTTCCTTGGTTTTCATGTCAGTCAGGTCTTCTTGAAATCTTAATACGTCAGAGCTGGTCGCTTCACCGGCCAGAAACCGGGTCTCTTCGGCATCCAGCTGCTTCTGGTTCAGCTCCACCCCAATGACTGTCGCCTCCATCCGCTTTATGGCCGTCCTGATATCCAGGATGGCCTTCTTGACCTGACTGCCGATCTGTTCTTCGAGCCTTCTCAATTCCGTCTTGGTTCTTTTCTCCTCCAGGGCGGCCTGGGTATAACGGCTCCTGGCCTGCCGGTTTCCCCACGGCATTTCCAGTTTCATCCCGACCAGCCAGGTTTCAAATCCATCCTTCGAAAAGTAGTTGTCAAAGGCGTCCCCGGGGCTTTCTTTGCCCTCAAACACGGTCCCCTGAACAGCGTCTCCCGGTGTGATCGGGTTGCCCTGTGAGTCATAGCCAGTGACAAGGTCGTTCGGGTCTCCGGAGAGGCCATTGAAACCGTAATTGGCAATCAGATCGAGCCTCGGCATCAGCTGATTCTTTGCGTAGCGCACCCGGATATCCTGCTGCTGCAACTCCACCTTGACCGCCTTCAATTTGGGATGGTTTTCCAATGCCGCTTTCAGGCTTTCAGACACGTCCGGCAGCTCCTTGGTTTTTTCAGGACGGCTGATGGGAAGGATCTCCATCCCATTATCAGGCACGTCCAGAAGCAGCTTAAGGTCGTACTGGGCCTTTGCTGCTTCGCTTTCCGCAATGATCATCTCTTCTTCCCTGGCGGCCAGGCCCGCCTTGGCCTGAATGACATTCGTGGGAGGGATTTCCCCGGCCCTGACCTTGATCTCCGATTCATAAAACAGTTTCTTCGCCAGATCAAGATCTTGTCGCTTCAATATCACATTTTCAATGGCATACGTCAAATCCCAGTATGCCTGCTCTACGGCGCCCACGGTGTGTATCACCTGATCCTTCACATCATGCTGGGCGATCTCGCTCCCCTTTTCAGCAAGCCTTATTCTTGTTTTGGTAATACCGATGCCAAAGTCCTTCAGCAACGGGTGCACAAGGCTCAGGTTCAGCCGCGAGGTATAACGAGGGCTGATCGTCTGGACCTGGGACGTAGACTCATTCTTCTCAAAGGAAAAATCGAGGCCAAGCGTCGCACCGGTCGGCACCTTCCCTGTCACGCCAAGCTTGCCCCGGTCCGTATCCGTAACAATATAGCCCTTGTCATAAAAAACCTCGGCAATCGGTTGCTGTTCCCTTCCGGTATCGACCGATAGTGTACTCACCGGATCAAAAATGCTCTTCTCTTCCCTGATCTTTTCGGCAGCCACCTCTTCCCGGTACTTCTCAATCACCACGTCAAGATTTCTCTCGATGCCGAGTTCCACCGCACTCTGAAGAGAGAGTCGCATCGTTCTTTCTTCACCTGCGGCGGCGGGGATTCCCTCGCCTCGATCTTCCTCAAGTCCCCTGGCTGCCTGAGGCGAGCACAGAAACAAAACCATCACAAGGGCCGATAGCCTGACGGCGATTCTTTTCATGATGACGTACACCCCCGTTTTTTGCATAGTGACCATTCTCTCCCCGCCTGTCCCCAACTTATTCACCCCTACCCTGACCTTTCTGGAAATCGCCTCTAACTCCCCCGCTTTAAAATCCCCCTTGCCCCCTTTAATAAAGGGGGAATCCTTCTCCTCCCTTTAGAGGCTGTGTCGCAATTACAAAATGAATGCTTCTTCCTTACGTCATGCCGGACTCGATCCGGCATCCGGTAGAATAACGCCTTGAAAAAATGCTGGATTCCGGGTCAAGCCCGGAATGACGAAACAGATAGAGCCCTTGTTTCTTTAATTACGACACACTCCCTTTCATAAAGGGAGGTCGGGAGGGATTTTAACACGCCACCTTCTCTCCCTTTTTCAGAGAGGAATTAAGGGGGATCCCTTGGTGTCACATGAGCCCGCCTGACGGCACGAAAATGCCCAAATTCGGGAAAACCTGATATCCCGAATTTGGGCAATAACGATCTGCCGGGGAGATTTGCTATGACGATCAAAAAAAAGGGGACACGCGTTTGCTCTGACCCTACTGGCCAGCAGCTTTCGCATCCATGGCATTCAGAGCCTCTTCGTATCTTTTGAGGGTCTGGGCCAGCGCAGAACGCAGTCTTTTAGCTGTGAAGTAGCTAAGGGCCATCCGCTGGGTGACCTTCACGGGCTCACCCTGCTTGGAAAGCTTGGTGTTTCCGAGTCGTATCACGATCTCTTCAGGCGTGCCGCTCATATGCCAGTAGTCACAGGTCTCGACTTCAACGCCCCGGTCATCGACCTGTATCTTTCGGGCGGCCTGCTGGTCCGCTCCCGCGACCTGCTGCTCACCGACTTGTTCTGTAGGTTTTTTCTCCTGTGCTTTCTCAGCCATTTTCTGAAAACTCCTTCCCCTGTTCCTGAAATTACGCCTTCATTCTCTTGTTCATATCGACTTCCACCTCACCAAAGGCCTTTTCGTGCCTTTCAACAATTTGGTTCAGGGTGGTGAGCAGTCTCTTTGAGTTGAAATAACTCATCTCCACCTTGGCGTCCACCTTCACCGGTCTTCCCGGTTGCCAGTCGTGAAGCCCAAAACCAAACAGCACGCCCTCACGGGTGCCTGCTGTGTAGCAGAAGTTACTGTAGCACGTTTTCACGCCGGTCTCGTCCAGCTGGACCTGCTGCTGGGCTGGTTGCCCTGCCGGTGCTTGGGGTGCCGCCTTTGTCGCTGGTTTCTTTTCCTGTTCAGCCATGTTGAGTAGTTACGCCTCCTTTCATCCCTTCATACGGCTTCCCAAAAAGTCCAACTTCTGCGTTGCACTGCATCCATCGTCACTGCAGCGTACTATGAGTACGTCTCCTTCCTCAGGACTTGTGCAACTTGAATTTGAAGCTTTTTGCTTTGCCGTCTAGTTTGAACTTCTTGCGAAATCTTCTATTTATTATTCTACCCGCCATGTCAAAGGAGGGTAGCAGTCGCTACCCTCCTTTTCAGGCTAAAGTCTATTTTTGGTTACTGGAATCAGCCCACCAAGGGCGCTGTCTTATACTATCCCCAGACGTTCGGATCATCCAACCTCGACTTCGAGGTCAGGGGATATCTTGGTTGCGCTGTTCCCGCCAAACACATTGATATCATCGCCGTTGGCATCCGCGCCTGAGATGCTGTAGGCATCCCTGCCCGCATGGATCTCATTGATGCTTCCGGCCGCAATCTCTTTTGCGTCTCTAACTGCGCTCACCAGGTTGAGGTTCCCACCCACGTCGATCCTCTTGGCATCCTGGCCCGCCACGATTTCGTCCACGTCTCCGTTAATCCGGATGTCCATGGCGTTGAGCCGGGCGTGAATGGCGTCCGCATCACCGCCGGCAAAGACGTTGCTCACCGAGTTCCCTGCCACCAGCTCGATGTTGCCGCTCACGGAAATCCAGTTCACATCCATGTCAGCGTCTACAACCCCGACTTCACTGGCTCGGATGATGGAGATGTTCCGCGAGGCGAAGACCTCGTCGATCCTGCCGGCAGCCGCCACTTCCCTGACATCCCGGTAAGCTACCACCGTCCCGATGTCGCCGAAGCTCGTGACGTTCTTCACATCACCGAAGAGGCTCGCGATGGTTCCTATGTTCCCGCCAGCCTCAACCTTGTTGACCAGGAATCCGGCATAGAGGCTTCCGATGTTGCCGTCAACGGTCACATTCTGCACCGTGGCGTTCGCGTAGGTGTCTACGATGTTTCCAACATTGCCGTTCACATCCAGGCACTGGATGTTGATCTTGCTCTGGCAGGAAACCTGCTCATAATTGCCCTGGCAGACGTCGCACGCTTCAACAAAGCCGATGTCGTCAACCGCCACGATATTCCCGACGTCGCACGAGGATGAGAACACCAGGTTGCCCGAGCCCGTCACCCAAACATTCGTGACGTAGGCGTCAAAGATCACCGTCGCATACGCCGTGATCGTCGAGCTGCTGCCCGCAATGCTCACACAGCCGATATGGTCGGGAATGTCTGCCGTGCCCGCTTTGGTGTCGAGGTAGCCGCTTTCGCCACCATAAATGTGGCCACCGATTTCAATGTCGGTGAGGTAGGCGAATGTGGCATCCGCATCCTCGCCCAGATCTCCGTCGATCGTCAGGGCCAGATCCTGGCCCACCGTGATCGTGTCCGGACAATCGTCGTCGTCGCCAAAGTCGCCTGTCACATGAATCACGGCGTCGTCAGCAACCTCGATGGTGCCCAGAAGGTCGCCAATGACCGTGATGTTCGCCGAGTCACCCGCAGTGAATACCGTACCACACTCCATTCCCACGAGCGTTATGGTGGCCTCACCGTTATCAATGTGGACCACGGCCGTGCCGCTTCCGTCCATGGTGTAGGTGGTGTTCAGAGACGCCACGTAGACATCGTCGCCATCGGTAAGGGTCATAACGATGTGAGTATCCGTGGTGTCCTCACCGTAGCCCTCCACAATCTGCCCGATGCTTCCACCGCTGTTGATCGTGCCGGAAATGTTGCCGAAGGGCGCGCCGAGCAGCGTAATACCGTCGCCCGCGGTCACATCAGCGATAACGTCTCCAGCCGGTGAGAAGATAAAGTCAATCGGCCCAAGCTCGGCCACGAAGTCGCCGGACACTCCCAGGCTCCCGTACACGCCCGTGATGGCGCCCGTGGCGTGGAACTCCCCTGTGACCTCGCCCGCGTTGGCCTGGATGGTTCCGATGGACGCACCCGTGTGGATGATCATGTTGATGTCGCCGGACCCCGCGATGACGCCGCCGCTCACGCCCACGCCGTTCATCTTGATCCAACTGTTGGCGCTGATGGCATCCCAATCACCCGTGATCATGGGCAGTGTAATCACGTCGCCGGGCCCGGAGCCCGCCACATCGATCTCGATGGGCACATCCGGACGCCCGAGGTTTCGGCCCGCATAGATCAGGTCTATGGCCGTCCGCGCGTTCAGGCTGATGCTCTCGGTGCTTCCCACTGCGCCGATGTCGTGAGATGCGATCACCTCGCCGATACCGCCGCGCGAAGCCTCGACAAACACGTTGGCATAGATGTCGTGGGTGGCCTCGATCCGGCCGATCGCCCTGTGGTCCAGCACCTTGTCCAGCCCGCTGCCGGAGTAAACGTCCTCGCCCTGGGCGATAATGGTCATCATGGCCGCAGGCTCAACTGTGACGTAATCAACGTGCGTCGTCTCGATCTTTACGATCTCGTCGTACCACCAATGGTCGATGAAGACCAACGGCAGGTTCGGCACGTCGTAGTTAAAGGTGACATCCAGATCGGGATCGAAGACGATCGGATCGTAGTAGCCGTATGTGAATGTGAGATCCTCGAGATCGAACTGGGGCCCCTGGAACTGCTCGGCCGCAGCCGCCCGAGCGGCCTCGGTGTCAGGACCAAAATCCCTCTCCCTGATCAGCCGCTCGATCTGGAACTCGTTGACCTCCTGGTAGATGCCGTCCGGTTTGCCGTCGTTGTTCACGTCAAACTGGTCGTAGTAACCCTCGAGGGTGAAGATGATAAGATTATCCACATCTTCCACCGAGACCTCGCCGACCTGGAACGCGCCGGAGTTGTACCAATCCGGGAAAGTCAGCTCGGTAAGGTCCAGCCCCGATGGCCAATCCGTCAGCACGTCTTCAAATTCCTGCTTCAGGGTATCCCAGTTCTCACCCCAGTAATCGACAATCAGGTCGAACTCGGGATTGGAGATCTTGCAGTCCGCCAGGATGGGCACGTAGTAGCCGCCGTAGGAGTCGCCGTCACCGCCCGAATCCCCGCCGTTCGCCTCGTCGATGGCATTGATTGCGGCCGTCAGGAACCACGGCACGTCGATGACGCCGTCACCGTTGGTGTCGTTGAACATCAGGAAGTCGTTGTTATCGAGCATGCCGTCGTTATCTGGCACCTGGATCTTGATGAAGCTCATGGGAACTTCTTCAATGTCGATGTCTTTGTGGATGTGGACACACTCCTGGATATTCTCGTATCCGAAGCCGATGATCTTGGCCTCGACCACACCGATGGTGTTGGCCGCGATGATCGCCACGTCGTCCTCGATCACGCCGCCCGCGTACACACCCGTGTTGCTGTCCAGGTCACCGATGTTGTGTCCTGCCGTGATCCGCGTGCCGTCCAGGATATTCCCCCCGTAGATGACCTGCGGGAACCCATCCTCGTCGAGCACCGGGTCGAGGAAACTCGGCTTCATGGCGCGGACATCATAGATGTCATGGCCCGCATGGATCCACGCCCAGATGTCGCCCGTGGCGCTCACCACGCCGCCCAGGCCCGCCATGGATGCCCTGGGTGTGTCCTCGTTGCCCACGTAGATCACACCGTCACCGATGTCTCCGGTTTCGGAGATGATGTCAATCCCCCAGATATCCTCGGATGCGAAGACATCGCCAATGTTCCCGTGGACATCGAGGCCGACGTAACTACTATAGAAGCCGCCATACTCGAACGAGCCGCCATAGCCGTCCTGGCCATCGTCTCCATAGCCCCGTCCGCATCCATCATAGCAGTCGTCGGGGGCGCCCCACCACCACCAGTACTCGGCGGCGATGCCGACAATGCTTCCCTTAAGCGCCACCACGTCGCCCACACTGCCGGAGACCTCGATCCCCAGGTAGATGTCGCCGTTGAGCGCGGTGATGTTGTCGATGGAGCCTGCAAAGGTGCTGTACTCCATAAGGATGCCCGGAATCTCGCTCGTGGAGCTGCCGATAATGTCGTCTACGTCGCCGCCCACATGCACATAGGTGAACACGACGCCGACGTCGTCAATCGAGTGCCCAATCACGTCGCCCACATCACCCAGGATCATGGTTTCCTGCAGGTAGACGCCTATTTCGTCCTCGGACTTGCCGTAGATGCTGCTCACGGACCCATCGATCACGACCTCATACATGTAGACGCCGTAGCCGTCGTCATTGCCCTGGGTCTCACCGGTGATGTCACCCACATCGCCGCCGATGTGGACATAGTTCATGTAAACACCGGACTCATCCTGAGACGTACCGGTGATGTCGCCTACATCACCCAGGAAATTGACTTCATTAAGGTACACACCGTGATACGCCTGGGAGTGACCGGTAATGTCGCCCACATCGCCGCCGAAGACGCTGGAGTTGATGTAGACCCCGTATTCCTCAATCGAGAAGCCGGTGATGTCTCCGGTGTCACCCAGAATAATCACGTCCTGAATATAGACGCCGCTATAGTCCTCGGACTTGCCGAAGATGTCGCCGACCGACCCGTCTATGACGGTGTCGTAGAGGTAGACGCCCTCAGCGTACTCGCCCTCAGTTTCGCCGGTGATGTCGCCCACATCGCCATCGATGTGCGACCAGCCAATGAACACACCGTAGCCCTCTGCCGAGGTCCCGCTGACGTCACCCATGCCGCCGATCAAGGAATCCTCGATTCGGACGCCGGCATTTTCATTTGAGGTACCCGTGATGTCGCCAACGGTCCCCTGGATGGTGACATACTCGAAATACACGCCGTTCGGATCAAAGTCTCCCGGATAGAAGTCCGCATGGCCCGTGACGTCACCCACGTCGCCGCCGATGGAGGTGTTATACATCCAGATGCCTTCGCCCATGGCGGTCAGGTCGCCCAGGCTGCCAAGGAGCTCGAGGTCATCGATCTCCAGGGCGTCCGCGGCCCACATGCTGCCCATGTTCCCGGAAATGTCGGTATCCGGACCGATAAAAATGTCGCCGTTTAGCGAGGTGATGTCGCCCACGTTGCCGCCCGTGTCAAGGTTCTCGATGTCCACTTCCTTGAAGGCGGTGATGTTTCCGACGTTCCCGAAGACCCGGGTGTCGTCGATGTACACCGTGTCGATCTCGCTCGTGATGCCGTCCACCGGTGCAGATGACCAGCGGTCTCTGCAAAGACCGTCCTGGATAATGGTGCCTGCGTCTTCGCCGTCGTCCGCCAGGTTGCCGGACTCCAGGTGTATGTCGTCGATGTACACGCCCTCACTGGCGTAGATATCACCGATCGATCCGCCGAAGGTGAAAACATTACCCGGCGTCCCGTCGAAGGTCACGGACCCGTTCAGGGAAACGATGTCGCCAATGGAGCCGTCAAAGTTGTCAATGCTTATAGCCGCACCCAGCAGGCGCCCGATGTCCAGGTCGCCGTGGGCGATGATATCGCCGATGCTGCCGAACGGGGAGTTGACCTCAAGGTCCAGATCCCTGGTCATGCCGCCGATGCCTTCCCCGGCGTCATCAATGGTCACAATGTCACCGATTGCCGTCTCAGCCGTGACATTCACCCACGCACCCACAGCAATCTTCCCGGCCACGATGTCACCCACCGCACCGTCCTCGGAGATGATGTCCACAATGCCGCCATCAGGACCACCCAGGATGTCGCGAACCGTGATATTGCCGATGTCGCCGCCGGTCCCCAACGCCCTCAGGGTAATCTCGTCACCATCGGGATTGATGTTACCCGTGCCCTTGATGCCCACGGTCACATCGCCGATGGAAGCCGCATTCACGGTCACATCACCCACCAGGGAGTGGCCGATCAGAAGCGCGCCCGTGTAAGTCAGGCATCCGGTCGTCACATCGATCGTTGTGTCGGACAAATCGCCAAGAAGATCCACCAGGACCTGGCCGCCGTTATAGCCTACGATGTCGTTGCCCACGTACATGCCCTGCATTCCGGCTTCGCCGCCGATAAAATTGACGTCTTCACCCGGGCCGTCGGCACCGATGTCCCCTGCCACCCAGACGGTGCCGAAGCCGCCGCCCGCCTGGAACTGGATGTCGGCGTCGTCGGCCACGATATCCCCGTTGATTCCGATCTCATTACCCACCGTGATGTTGCCCATCAGGTTGGTGGCGGAGAACATAATGCCCTCGTCGCCGTCGGCAAAGATGCCGCCGGTCGGGACACTGATGTCGCCGAGGTTGGCCATGTAGAAGGTCAGCTCGGCCGCATCCACGTCATCGTCCCCCGGTCCGAACGCCCAGTCACTGATGAGCGCAGCCCGCATTTCGTCGAATCCAACCGGGGACGTCACATACGGATTCTGGGTCACGTTCTCCACGCCGGTCACCTCGACTGCGATACCGGCCGAGATGATCACGTCGCCGGAGATGTTCCCGTGAAGCACCGTCACATCGCCAACATCGTACTTCGCCATGATCCAGACACCGTCCCAATCGCCGGAGCCGGACCAGCCTGAGATGCCGTCGCCGTCCGCATCGCCGGGATTCTTATCGATGTCGCCGCCGACCGTGATGTCGCCGATGGCGCCGGATATGGAGATGATGTTCACCCGGCCCTCGATGGAATCCTGCACGATGATGCCTTCATCCACGCCTGCGGCAATGTCGCCGCGTGCGAAGATGTCCACATCCGTGTCGTTGCCGGCGAATCCGATAATATCGTCACCCACCCGGATCAGTCCGATGCTTCCCGTGTAGGCCACAATGTCTGAGCTCTCAATATCGCCCTCAACCAGGATGGAGCCGATGTTATGGCCGACCCAGAGATCGGAATCGACCATGCTGGTGTACGCCGGGACCGTGCAGTAGCTGCCGATGTTAAAAGCCCCAACCAGGTCGTGTCCGATGACCACGGCCGAATCATCCATGCCGAGGGTCACCGTGACGTCACCGCCCACATCCCCGTACAGGTTTTCGGGGTCGTCGCTTCCGACCTTCCAGAGGGAATCGCTCGCCATGCTGGTTATCGTGCCGTTTCCGGTGAGGTAGCTGGTGATCCAGTGGGTCGAATTGGACATGGCACCCACACCGGAATTTCCGCCTACGGACGAGATGGTCGCCGTGGCGTTGGTCATGCTCCCGATGGTGGAGTTGCCCACGATGCCGCCGGCGCTGAAGGTGGAATCCGTCATGCTTCCAACCGACGAATTTCCGCCGACGTTCCCGATGCTGGCATGCGAATCGCTGCTCATACTCCCGATGCTGGAATTGCCTCCGATGCTTCCGGCGCTGAAGTCAGAATTGCTCATGCCCGCGACGGAGGAATTTCCGCCCACGGAGCCAACCGAGGCATCCGCGTTGGTCATGTAGCCCAGGCTGGAGTCTCCGTCAACGCCGCCGACATAAACCTCGTAGCCGTCGTCCTCGGTCTCGTCATAGATAGAGCCGACCGTGAGGTTACCCCTCACGCCGTCCCCGATGTCGAGAGTGGAATCGTCCAGGTCGCCGAAGGTGCCGTTGCCGTCCAGCTCGCCGTCAATGTCAACCTCCGAGTCATCCATGTCTCCGATGGTGAGGTCGCCGAGATGGTCGCCGTCGACCCAAAGATGGGAGTCTTCCATACCACCAGTCCCCCACCAGGGGATGTCCTCACCGATGGTGGTCGGGCCGTACATGTCGCCCCAAACCTCGATGCCTGACTCGTACATATCCCCGATTTCCGTGGGACCATAGAGGTTGCCGGCGGCATAGATATTCGCATTGTCCATGAACAATATGTCTATGGTGTTCCCTTCGGGGGCGCCCACATCGCCGAAGATGGAGCCGATATCGTAGTCGACCATCCCCTCCTGGAAATCGATGTTGGCATACACGCCGTCCGGGCCCTGGATGGAACTCACCCGCATTTCAAAGCGGAAGGTGTCGTCCGGGGTGTAGTCGAACCAGGGGTCACCGACCACGACCTCAGTAGCGGTGATGGTCACCGGATCGTCATAGGTGCCGATCTGGCCGGAGCCCAGCGCCTGCATCCCCCGGAGGTTGAACCACCACAATTGGGGGGAAGGAGCATTATCAAACCCGGGGTGCACGATGCTCGGGTCAAACGCCAGCTCGGGACCCACATACCACCAGCCCCACCAGGACATGACCGGGTCTTTCATGAATTCAAAAACATCGTCATTCAGGTCGAAATTCCACCACCAGCCCATACCATTTATCGTAAAGGTATGACTCAGGGCGTTATCCTGGCCAAGGCTCAGGATCTTGCCCATGCCGGCCCAGATCAGGCCCGTGATGCGACCGTCAATATTGATATCGCCCAGGATGTCGTCGCCAAAGGCGGCGGATTCGAAGTCCGCGCCTGTGGAGGCGCCGTCAGGCTGGATCACATCCACAGTCTGAATGCCGGCTGCACCGGTCAGGCTGCCGGATGCGGCCACCTCGATGTTGTATTTGCCAATCCCTATCTCGGGCTCCCACCACCAAATCGAACTGACGCGCGTATCTTCAATGCTGCCTTCCACGTAGATCGACTCGATGTCGGCCGACGTGCAGGCGAGCAGGAAGTCATCCGCCGTGCCCCAGATAAAGTCCGGCCCGGGGTTGATGATACCGGTAAAGTCGTCACCGGTCCATCCGTCGGGCGTATCCGGGAAGAGATCCGGAGCCCAGGGGCCGATGGAGACAAAGCTTGCCGGGACGATCGGATCATCCACACCGATGGCCGGCGAATTCTGGATCGGGCTGCCGATGTAGAAGCCCGCGGAGATCGAGCCCAGATGGGCGTTTCCGTGAGGATCGTTCGGGTCCGCCAGAATCGTCACCGGCCCGATGCTTTCCTCCACCTCGATGAAATCGATGGCCGGGCCGTATTCCGTGATGGATGCTACGGACGCGGTCGCCTCAAAACCGGAAGCGCCCGGTGCAAAGATCTCCACATCGCCGATCGCGTAGGCCGCAGGCGCATCCGCGTAGGTCGCGGTGCCGTCCACGTAGGCCACCGACCCGTATGCATCGGCAAAGTCCGTGGCCAGGAGATAGATGGCATCGCCGTACTGCCCGAAGGGCGAGTCGGCCCGCGTGAAGAAGTACGCGGTCGGGGATGGGCCCTTGCCGTCTTCCATGGGATCGTAGATCAGGATCGGCCCGGTCACGTTCGCCACGTTATCCGTGTCATTGGTATTGTCGGTTTCATTGTGCGTCAGTTCCGCAATGTGGAATTGCAGTTCCGCAAGGCCCACTGGGGGTTCACCCAGGAGCCAGCCGCGGTTCACGCCGAACACGATGCTTGGATCGCTCGATCCGAAGACACCCAGGGACTCCACCTCGATGAAGAACTCGCCATCCTCGAACGGCCAGGTGTCGCCAAATTTCTCAATATAGATGTACTGCACATCACCTACGTTGTTCGGCAGGGCGCCGTTATCAAAGTCGATCACGGCACGCTCCAACGGCTCTTGCCCGGTCAGATTGGGAAGGAGGAGGTCACTTTCATGCGTGCCCAGGTAGCCCTGGATGAAGAGTTGCCGCAGGTTCGCCTCGCCAAAGCCGTCCTCTGCCCTGGGCATATCAAAATTGTTAAAGTCGAACGGTGAATCGGGATCAAACGTCACCACCGGCACATCCACGTCAATCGCCTCGACCTCCCAGTCGCCGCCGTCGGCCATGAAGTTCAAATAGGTCGTGTCCGTGGTACCCTGCAATCCGACGAGGAAGACGTTCGGGTTGCTGCCGAAGTTGCCGACAAGGTGCTGGGTGTCCACGTTGCCGACGGCAAGGCCCATGATGGCCGTCAGCTCCGGCGGCGTGCTCGGCATGCCGGTTGGATCATCGGTGTTAATGGTGTAGGTGGTACCCCCATCGATCAGGTTGAAGAAATCGGAACTGCTCAGGAGCCCGCCTGCATAGATAAAGGCATTCACGCCGTCCACATAGGCGGAAACCTCGTCGATATCACCCGTCAGGGCGATAACCTCAACACCAGTGCCGCCGCCGATGTAATCACCCGCGGTGACCTTGTTCACATCGTGGAAGCCCCAGAACTCGCTGTCGATGATGGAATCGCCTGCCTGGACCAACAGGATGTCGCCGGACTCCACCCCCTCGGGGAAGAGCCACGCATCGCGACCGGCCGGATCCCATCCATTCACATTGGGATCTACGCCGTCTGCCTCGACGTGGACGTTGACCATATCCTGGCCCGCAAAAACGACATCCACATAGAGGTCCGCATTGATCGTCACATTGGTCATATCCTGGCCGGCAGACACGTCACCCCAGACCGCGCCGTCAACCCACATATCCATGTTCATCATGTTCTCGCCGGCCCACACGATCTGGAGGTTGCCGCCCACGAATGGCATGGGATCGCCTCTGCGGTCCACGTCAATCTCCATGTTAAACATGTTCTGGTCTGTCGCCACCACCCCGACGTGGCCTTTCTCAACCTGGATGTCGAAGTCGTGCATATTCTCGTGCGAGAAAACAAAGTTGACGCCGCCCTGGGGCACCTCGCCCTCCCCGGGGTCAGAGTCAATCATGTCGTCAATGTCAAGCTGGCCCGTTTCAGCGACAATCGCATCAATCGGGCCGTCAGCCCAGATGCTGGCTGTGGTGATGTCGTTGAATTCGGGATCGTCCAGCCCGTCCAGTTCAATATCCATGGTGCCGAGGGCAATCACAGACACGATACTGTACCCTGTGTTCGCCCAGCCGGTCCCGAAGACGTCCACCACAACCTGGTCGGTGACAAACCCGTCAAGGGCTCTTGCCACCGGGGTGTAAGTCACGTTTGTGGTGATGCCGTTGGCGGTCTGCGTGACCACCGCGTCGCGGCTTTCCACCATGCCGCTCGTTCCAAAGGTCGAAATAATATCGGCCTCGCCGGTGACGCCGCTGTCGGTCCCCCTCGCGTAATCCGGGAACATCAGCATGGCCTCGGCAGCCGTTGGGAAGGTTCCTGGTACAAAGGTACCATCGGCATCGATTGGGTCAATGGATTCAATGCCGCCGCCGGCAATCACCGAGCCAATACCGCCGACCGAGTCCTCGTCCAGGTCGGAGTGGAGGCCCGTACTTGACTGAATATCGTCTTCGGCCTCCACCTCGATGATGTGGTCGTCAGCCTGGATAACCACATCATCCTCAATATCCATACCCGCGTGGATTCGGTAGATGCTGCTTCCCAAGGCGGTTATACTCGTATTATCGATCTCGCCAAACACGGCGTCAACCAGCACGATATCGCCGTCATATGCGGTGATACTGGTGTCGCTGATGCCGTTTTCGTCATCGGTTCCTTCTGACTCCTGCCCCAGGGCGATGACCCAGCCAACGGCCACGTCTTCTGTGAAAGTTGCGGAGCTGAAGGGGTTGATCGCCCTGATCACGCCCTTCCTGTCCTCGAAGGTCATGGGCGCATAAGCGTCCGTGGGCGCAAGGAGTGCCGTCACCACGGCGGGCATCACGTCCGGGATCGCCGTCTCCACGCCGAAGTTTCCGTAGGCTTGAATGATCGTGTCATCTATTTTATCTCCCGCAATGACCATGCCCACGGCGCCCACGCCGTTCGCATAGGGGAACGGCGGGAAGCCGCCTCCCCACCACGCCCACCACCACATCTCATCTGCACCGGCGGTGATGGTCACGCCCATTCCCGGAGGAGGACCACCAGGCCAACCACCTGCTGCATTGTCTATGTCATCAAAAGCCCGGACAAAATAAACGTTGTCGTCGGCCTGAATAATTGTATCCAGAATACTTTCGTGCATCTCCAGGGTCGTCAGGTTGGCGCCGGCTTCCTGCGGGCCTGCCTGCACCGCAAAGATGTCCCCATCCGACTGGATGAAGGAATCCTCGATGTCACCGGTCTGCGCCCACACGAGGAGAATGTCACCGTCAGCCCAAATGGTCAGGCCGCTGATATCCCGCTCGTCCGCACCGAAGGTGCTGGCGGCGTCATCCTGTCCGTCTCCCAGGGTGCTTTCCAGGCCCCTGGCAACGACCAGACCCACGCTGGTACCCTCAGGAAGGACGATGGGCCCCGCGAAAGACGCGCCAAAAAGGTCTTCGGAGGTTGGCGTGTGGAGCAGATCGCCAAAGGCATTCATTTCAGCAAGGACATCAAAGTCCGTCGAGAAAGCACCGTCTGCGTCAATGGTCACGCCAACGGTATCGGTGTCGCCGATGGCATCCTGGGCCACCACGAGTCCGACCCCGCCCACGCCGTCTCCGGCCCACTCCGGCGGGTTCATGAAGTAGAGGAACGGGAATTGATTGTCGCTGTGGATGAAGCCGTTATACATATCACCGCCCGCCTCGACCAGGACCACATTGTCTGTGGCGCGGATATCAAACCACCACAGGTTGTGGCCGGCGTTCACATGCCAGACGTCGCTTCCGGCATCCACGTAGAGCCACCACATGCTGCCGGCGGACTCGATCAGGCCCACGTCGCCCTTGGTGTAGACATTCACATAGGACATGTCTACATCATACCACCACCCACCCCACCAGTTAAACGACTGCTGGGAAGGCTCATTGAAATCAAATACGTCCATGACCGGATCGTTGGCGCCGCCCGCAATGATCTGCCCCACGGCAAATCCGGCCGGCACGGTCGGGTCAGCCAGGTCGCCTGCGTCGATGGTCACCGTGCGATCGATGGTCACGCCGGCAATCGAGGCCGGGTCGTCGTTTGGAAGATCAAACTGGTAGGTCCCCGGAATGTCGGAATCGACTGCAAACGAGCCGCCCGCAACAAACGAGCAGTCATACATATCGTCGCCCGCAAGGGCCAGGCCAATCCCGCCAATGTCATCGGGCAGGTTCGCGCCCAGGGCACCGCCCCACCAGGCCCCGAAGGGACCCCACCAGGTGCCAATGGAGGGCCAAGGCATGATGTCGGTCACCACATGGACGTCCATCATGTCGTCGCCCGCCTTGAGCAGGTACAGGTTGTCGCTGGCGTGGATGGTCAGCGGCTCATAGTGCCACCACCCCATCTGCGCCGCTGCAGGATTCCACCACCACATGGTTCCCACATCGCGGCCTGCGCTCACCTCAAAGATGTCGCCGCCGACACTCTCGCCCTGGGTCAGCGGCGGGATGTCAAAACCCAAAACATTGGTAAAATCGTTCAGGAAGAGGCCGCCGTACTTGATGGCGTCGATCTCGGCAAACTGCGGCACCCAGGTTCCTTCGCCTCTAGCACCGATGCCGTCCCAGCCCTGGATGTCCCGTCCGGCATGGACTTCGACAATATCGCCGCCAATGGCGCGGATATCGTGGACAGCAATGTCACCGGAGTACGTGAAGTTAACCGGCGAGCCCCACCAGGGTACGGTCACGGTCGTATCATGGGCCACGGCCTCAATCGGCTGGCCGATACTGCCCATGGACCCCTCGAAATTAAACCAGGAATCAAAACCAGTTGCCCACCACCAGGAATTCGCAAACCACCAGGCCGCGGGGGAGCCAATCGGCACCAAGTCGCTAAACCCGGTCACCGAGGCCCGGGAGCCCGCCTGGATGATCTCGGAATAGATATTGGCACCGGAGATCGTGCCGGCGTCGTCGCCCGGGCTCAGGATGTTGCCGGTGAGCAGATTGCTCGGGTGCAGCAGCATGACGTCCAGGGTGTAATCCCCGGTTGAGGTGCCCCACCACCAGAACCCCTGCCACCATCCGGCCACTTCCAGATACCAGTTGCCCTGCACGTCACCGTCGCCGGTCACCGGCAGGGTAATCTCCATGATCCCGTCATACCCTGCGGAAGACAGGTCGCTGAACACAATGGCCTGGCCGTCCGGCGCGTAGAGCGTCAGCACAGGATCAAGCCCCGTGCCGAAGGTCCCCACCCGGTCCGCGATGATCGTGGCCACCAGGGTGTCGCCGATCTGTGCCTCAAAGGAGTACACATCGACGTCGCGTCCTTGCGGGTCAAGGGTCGAGCTGTCGATCGTGCCCCGCAGGGTTATGGCCCTCGGATCGTTCGAATCCGTATAGGTCAGACCCACAATCGGGTCGGCCGTGGCCAGGGAATCGTTCTCCTCGGTCTCGGTCTGAGTTGCCATAGACAGCGGGTTGTACATGGTATCCGTGACGCCCGGGCCGTAGAAGTAGGCCGTGTTTGGGGTCGGATCCAGATCGAGGCCAAAAGAGTCAGGGAGAAATTCATAGATATAGTCCAGGCTGGACTGCGAGACCAGGCCGGCGATGATGCTCCCGTTCAGGTCGCCGATGCCGTCGTTGTCGGCGTCTGCGTGGACATCCGCAATCAGGTCGCTGCCGGTCAGGATGTGCCCGTTGATGTCGCGGTTCGCATCGATGCTGCCCCCGGTGCTGATCCACTTCTCACCGGCGATCATATTGGCATTGATGTCCCGGGCCGCAAAAAGGTCGGCCTCAACCCGCTCGGCCGCACCCACGTAGTCCTCAAGCTCGAGGAAATCTGTTCCGGGCGTTTCCACGCCGGGAATCGGCGGGCTCCAGAACCACCAGGACGCTCCACCCCACCAGAAGCTGTTCCACCATTGCTCGGAATTCCAGTCCTTGTTGACCATCCGCTCAAAGGCGTTCAAATAGGTGCCGGTGTCGTCGCCCTCACTGCCGGCAGGGTTATAGTAATTGTACAGCAGACCCAGGGGATTGGCGCCGGGATTCAACGGATCAAACACGAGAACCCCGGAGGTTCCGGTCAGCGGGCTGAACGTGTAGGTCGCCAGATCGCCGCCGATGTCGCCCGTATCGTTGTCACGCTGGGGATGCCCCCACCACCAGATGGGGATGACGGCTCCCAGGCCTTCCGCCGGGTTGAGCGGGTCGGTGTTTTCAGCCACGATCCGGATCGGGTCGTGTGCTGATGGAAGTTCAAAGCCCATGGAGCCGGTGCCGAAGTAGCCGGCGAAAAGGTTGTCCCAGATCTTGCCGTCCACCAGGATGTCGCCCATGATGTTCCGGCCGGCGATCACGCTCGAAAGATCCGCCGTGCGCACGCCGACATCAGAATCCCAGATGAAATCGGCCAGCAGCTCCTCGCCGTGGCTGGCGATGGAGTCGGGAACCGTATCGGTGGTCCGAACGGCAATGTCGGAACCCACCAGGCTGCCCAGAATGTCCTGGGTCACAAAAATGCCCTGGAGGTCGAAGCCGCCGAAGCCGTTGGCAACAACGAGCGGGGCATTCGGAATCGGCTCGCCCATGATGACGGAGATGGGAATGTGACCGAACCCGGCATGGGGATTGAACGGGTCGTATGGCTGCAGATGGTGCATGCGGACAAAGCCGATGTCGCCCTCGACGTCCACATATCCCAAATCAGAGTTGTATGCTGTTGGGGTAGTAAAAGCATCGTCGTCCGCAAATGGGACGGCCATGGAAAGGCCGACGGAAAGGGAGCCGAGGTAGGCATCCAGCTCATCGGTCGGATCCGGATCCACGGTGACCACCCCGCCGACATCGCCTTCCCACTCAATGAACCCGATCTCACCGCCCAGGGGCGATCCGCTGTTCGTGGTAATCAGGGCCACGGCCGCCGCTCCGGAATTCTCCACGGAGAGGAGCGGTGAGGCGCCGGTGATCGTGCCGATGTGGTAGTCGTAGCCGGCCGGCGTGTTGGCCGGATAGGCCGGCACGCTCTTCGGGGTTGCCAGCTCGTGCACCTGGATGCCGCCGCTCAGATCGCCGTCAATGTAGTCGACATTGGCATGGATGATGCCGAAGCTCGCGTCCACCGGGGGTGCGCCGATAAAGAGGACGTTGTTGTAATCATTGGTGAGATCCCCGGCCGGGGGCGTCTCATTCGTAAAGGCCCGCGGGAAGATCCCGCCATCCTCTATATTATAAAAGGTCACAAAACCGGGATTGGGCCCCTTGAACGTGGTGCCGGGGAGGATGGTCTGAGCGATGATGTCCATGTCCTCGACTTCGCTCACCACCACGCTCGTCACAGTGTTGCTGAGGGCATTTGCCAGATTCGTCACGTTGCTCAAGGCCGCGTCCCCGGCCGACGTGCCTACCGCCATGACGGATTCCACGTCTATAGTCGAGTAAACACCAGGATCAATACCCGGCGGGATGGTAACAATCTCGCCCACAATCCCTAAATAGGCCACATCGCCGATGTCGTCCGGCTCATTGGGCGTGGGAAGCGACACATCCAGGTCGATGATGCCAACCGCCGGGCCGAAAGGCGGCTGGAACCCGCCGAGATCGGTTCTGGCAACGGGTGTGCCGAGATTCGCCTCGATAACCAGGTTGCGAAGATCGGTCTGATGATCTCCGATAGCCGACGGCCCGGAAGTCCCATCATAAGGCCCGTCCGCGTCAATCCCCAGGAGGTCAAACAGCAAAGGGCTGTCCGCCAGGTCACTGGTGGCTGTGTTCTGGGCAAAGGCAATCCGGTCATCATTACTGATAATGGTATTCGGAACCTGCTCGGTGACGATTTGGCTGGTCGTGATCTTGAGGTCGGTCTGGGCGTCGACAACGGTATTGTCGTCAAAGAGATCGGTCACGTCGGTGCCGTCACCGTGAGCCGCGGTATTGAGGTCCATGATCGTCAGAAGCGGGTTGTACCAGGAGTTCGTGAGAAGATCGTTGTAATCGGCGTTGAACTCCACGGACGCGGACACGTCGTCGGCCGGGTTGCCGTCGGCATCATAGGCCTCCACCCGCCAGATCACACCCGTGTCGGCGAGGCCGTCGCCGTTGGTATCCCTGCCCGCCCACACATTCAGGAGGTAAGGGGTCAGAACGTCGTCGGCCGTGCCCCACGTGTCGTCGGGACCGGTGGACATGGTGGCGGCCCGCATGAAGAGGACATCGGCATCAAAGCCTCCCGGCGCATAAACCACGTCGCCCGTGCCTTCGGCCACCACAATATCAAGGTTGATCCAGGCGCTTCCCTGCGATGTGATCCAGAACTCGCCGAAGGGATTGGTATCCGGATCGCTCACAATGCCGGAGACCAGGGGGCCCAAGTCCGCGTCCGAATAAAGCAGCCCGGACCCGCCGATCGTCTCGATAAAGGCAAAGTCACCGGGATTCGGGGCGGTTGCCTCGATCCTTCGAATGTCCGTGGGCCGGTTTTGCGGCAGGTCGTAGCCGTTGGGATCCGGGGTCACCCCGAGAGGATCCACGAACCGGTCGTCGTTCCAGCCCGCATCATCGGTGGAAATAATTTGAAACTGGACATAGCCGTTTTGGGCTGAAATCAGATCGATCCCCATGTCCTCGGGCGTAGTTACCCCGTCCGCGTTTGCATAGACCTGACCCAGGACGATATTGCCATCATCCCCGCCGGTCCCTGCAATGATGTCGCCGATACCGTCGTCTACTCTAACGGCGTCGAGGTCGATATTCCTGCCCGCAATAATGCCCTGGATCTGCTCGGTGATGCCGTCCGGGATAAAGTCGGTCACGCCGTCGGCCGGGGCCACATCAAGGAGATAGGTATCCACGTGGTCGCCGACATCAATCGTCTGGCCGAGCAAAACAGGGTCACCGATGTCCCACTCCGCTTTCAGAATGCCGATGCTCTCGGCCGTGATCTGGGCGCCGGGTGAGGGGCTGCCCTGGAATGCCAGGCCCGTGGATGACGTAAAAATGGAGCCGTCATGGGCCCAGATGCCATAGGTATTTCCGATTCCGATGACGCCACTCACACGGATCTCGCCATCGTTTGTCAGCTTGCCGGCCATATCCAGCGGCCCATAGCCGACACCCACGTCGCCGCCGTCTTCTTCACCCACCCGGGTGTCAATACCGGCAAAGGGCTGGTTGCCGTCAATTTCGGGATCGGAATCGGATACGCCTTTAATGGTGGTCCGCTCAACAAAGTTGACGCGACCGTTGGTATCGCAGGCCACAGCGCCCACGTCTGAGGCGTGGGCATTGGTTTCGCCAAATTGATCAAGGGAGAAGGCAGGGTCTGTGGAAGCGCCGTCAATCAGGGTAAAGTTGCCGGCCACGTAATTAGCGGCCACACCGTCCGCGTCGTCTGCGAGGGTAAAGGTCTGGGTTCCGAACGTCACCTGGTCGCCCTGGGCGGTGAAACCGAACTGAAGGCCGGTCACCAGGGTGGCGTTAACCGTGTCGCCAGTGCCCGCGTCGTCATTATCGGGGTCTATAAGGCCGTCATCGAGCAGGGGCACCCGCACGTTGGTCAAAATGATCGTGTCGTAGGTGTCTGACGTGGCGTTGTCCGGACCCGTGGTAATACCCGGGAGTTCCCCCCTGTCACTGACCAGATGGATGGAATCAAGCCAGTCCACGCCGTCATCCAGAAAGCTCGCGGCA
>Ga0307423_1000688_pt1 | contig 22492 bp, 12 predicted proteins | sample SalMarWE160310MG_FD_202154 | JGI IMG/M metagenome (GOLD analysis project Ga0307423, IMG submission 202154) | Salt marsh sediment microbial communities from the Plum Island Ecosystem LTER, Massachusetts, United States - WE1603-10 | ecosystem: Environmental > Aquatic > Marine > Intertidal zone >...
AACCGGCCGAACTCGTCGCGGAAGTCCTCGATATCCTCGACCACGAGATAGAGCTGCAGCTCCAGCATCCGCCCCAAATCCTGCGCGTCGACGTCGCTCGCTCGCTGGGTGAAAGGAAGCCGGCCGCTCAGGTTCAGCGCCGTCAGCACGCCGGCTGCGATCAGGAGTATCGCCGCCAATACCGGCGAGTCGAGGGGTCGCCTCGGGCGACGCTCCCCGTCGGCAACCACTTGCTGATGAGCTGCCTTTTCCTGTTCCACCTGCTCGGCGGCATCCTGGATCGCGTTTTCGATATCCTGGTCAGAAACCGGCGCCTCTTCAGACTCTGGGTACTGTTCGCGCTCGTTCATGAGTTCCCCTCTCACGCGGGTAGCAGGCGACCGAGAACCAGAAGGTCTCGTGGCCACGTACCATGATACCGAAACAGGCCAGGTGCCTTTGGGTGCGAAGAAATGGAATGAATGCCGGGTACAGATTGATTGTGTCTCCGGGACTGATGAACGAACTCGAACCGGTGACCGTTGATTCGCAACGTGTCAACGGTTATCTTTCTTGCTGAGATTCGAAATCATCGATTGGTCCAGGACCCGGGAAAGGGGAACGGAGATGAAAGGTACGAAGATCAGGATGGTGCTGACCGCGCTCGCGGTGGTCGCGGCGGTGGCCTCGATCACCCTGGCGGCTGCAACAGGAACGAAGGCCATCAAAGAGCGACAGCAGGCGATGGAGGACATCGGAAAGGCAATGAAGGCTCTCGGGGCGATCGCCAAGCAACAGGCCCCGTTCGATGCCGACGTCGTCAAGGCCAGCGCGGAGACAATCGCGAACCGCCTGGACACGGCAGCTGGTCTGTTTCCGGACGGCAGCGACACGGGTGACGTCGAGACGTGGGCGAAGGCGGAGATCTGGTCCGACCATGAGAACTTCCAAAAGGATCTCGAAGCTGCCACAGCAGCAGCGGTCGCGATGCAGTCCGTCACGGACGAGGCCGCCTTCGGGCCTGCTCTCGGAGCGCTCGGTAACGGCTGCAAGACCTGTCACGACACCTATCGCCGCCCGAAACAGTGAAGCACCCGTCTCGCGCGAGGTGGATCGCGGCGGCTTCGGCGCTCTGTGCGGTGCTCGTCGCCGTGGTTTTCTTCGTCCTGACCGCGGCCCGTCCGAGCGGTCGGGCCCTGCCGACGCACACCCCAGACCTGGCCAACGGCGAGGTGTTGTTTCATGCCGGGGGGTGTATGGCGTGTCACAACCCCCCTTCCGGGACGGATAACCCGGGACTTCCGACCGGCGGAGCGCCTTTTTCGACGCCGTTCGGGACGATGTATCCGGGGGATCTCACCCCTGACCCCGACACCGGACTCGGTCGCTGGACGGCGGAGGAGTTCGTCGACGCGATGACCGAAGGCGTCTCGCCGGGTCACCGTCACTACTTTCCGGCATTTCCCTATACCTCGTACCGCAACATGCGTATCGAAGATCTGCTCGACCTTCGCGCCTACCTCATGAGCTTCCCGCCGGTGCGGTCCTCGCAGCGCGACGCCGACGTGCCCATGGTCTGGCTCGCGAGGCGCGCCATGGGACTTTGGAAACGCTTCGCATTCCGGGCGCGGACGTTCGAGCCCGACCCGGCCCGGGACGCGGCATGGAACCGCGGCGCGTACCTGGTGCAGGGACCGGGTCACTGCGGCGAGTGCCACACCCCCCGCAACGCCTTCATGATTCTCGACAACACTCGCCCGCTGGAAGGCGGACCGCACCCGAGCGGTGAGGGGCACGTCCCGAGTCTTCGGGACCTGGTCGGCCGGGGGCGGTATGCCGATGTCGCGGATCTCACGCTCGCGCTGCGATTCGGCGAGACGCTCGGCTACGACAAGCTCTCGAGCGGTGGCATGGCCAAGATCCAGATGAACCTGGCCCAGCTCCCGGAGGACGACCTCCGGGCGATCTCCGAGTACCTCCTGAGTCTCCGCTGACACAGACCGTTCGCGCGCGGCGCCAGGAGAAGCGGCGCCATTAGCCCGCATATCTCACCGGGTTTCATCGCGAGGGCGACGAGGTGCCGTGCCCAGTGGGGTTTGCGACCTGAGGGGCGCGGACTCGTACTCAACAGTACGTGGAGCACCCCGAGGCGAGAAAACACCGCTGGGTGCGGTGCATCGGCGCCCACAGCAGGAAGTTGGTGAGATATGCGGGTTAGGGTAAAGGTGCCTGGCGCCGACACGAATGATTCAGCGAATGCCCTCTACCAGGAAGAGAGTACTGGAATCACGGCGGTAGCGGTACACGTAGTGGTCGCCGCCGGGGGTCAGGAGGAGCTGGCCGTAGAGAACCCCGGCAGGGTCCGTCGGCATGATCTCGAGTTCCAGCGTACGCGAGCCATCGTCGATGCCGACGCGGTAAATACGTGCCGGAAAGGCGCGGTCCCACACCAGGAGGGAGCGTCCATCCCGGGTCCACTGGACCGGCTGCTCGCCGGGGCCGACTTCCGGCACCGTCAGCGGTGTGCCCTCCGTAACCGGATAGATGGTGACGACCCCGTCCGGCGCGAACGCGGCCACCCGCGAGCCGTCCGGGGAGATGACAGCCTCATTGGTCCCAATGGGGCCGACCGGCGTCAACGTCCCGTCGTCCAGGTCAATCACAAAGATCCGTGGTCCGTCTCCATCAACGAAGCCCAAGAACGCCGCGCGCCGCCTGTCCAGCGCGCAGGTGAGCATGGCCGACCCCGAATCGTCGGGGCGGACGCCGCCTCCCAGTTCGATGACCCGCGGCTCGCCCGGTCCGGTGGGGAGCAGGGTCAGCCTGCCCTTGTCGCCGGTCATCTTCCGTGTGAACACCCACCTCCCGTCCGGACTCATGCCGAACACGTCCCCGTACCCCAGCCTGACAGGCGGCGATCCGTCGGCGCGCCTCGTGAAGGCCGCGTACTCGCCGTCGACGGTCGCCACCTGCATGTTGCCTGCGAAGATTGTGCCGTCGGCGTCCAGGCCGCCGATGGAGTCATCGTTCCAGCCCTCATATCGTCGCTCTTCGGTCTGGCCGGCGAGGAGCCCTGCGATCTCGGCTCGTGTATCACCGGCGACGATCAGCGCCCGGCCGTCCGTGGCAATGTCCTGCAGGCGGATGCTGATGGGCGAGCGCAGCCGCTCCACCCGCTTGGCACCGGGGCGCACGCTCCAGAGCACCCCGCCCTCGCCGAACACGAAGGCCGAGAACCAGATCGAGCCCCCGTCCGGGGACCAAGCGAGGCCCTGCAGACTATCGGACAGCTCCTCGGTGAGCTCGGAAAGCGTGCCGTCGGCGTCCACCATGGCCACGAGCCCACGATCATCCCCGTAGACGGGGTGGTGCAGGAAGGCAACCCGTTCTCCGTCGGGCGCGATGCGCACGTGGCTGATCCAGCCGTGGGTCTCGAAGAGCACATGTCCCAATGGATACTCCAGGCGCTGTGTTTGGCCGACCTCACGGGCAACTGCCATCTGGTTCCCGTCGTCGGAGATGTCGCCGTCGTTTACGCGCTCGATAATTGGGCGGGGAGCGCCTCCAGCGAGATCAGCGGCGGCCAGGGTGCCGACGCTGACCCACGACCCCTCGTTGTGACGGTCGAGGAGCACCGCCATGTGACCGTTGCGGGAGATGCCGAGAATGTCCGCCGGCGGGAGTTCCAGTGGTCTCGACTCGATACTGTCCGTCCTCGTCGACAGCAGTGCCAACGGCCGATCCCGGGTGGACGCTCCGAAAACCACGGTCGTCCCGTCCGGGGCGAAACGAGCGCTCGCGATCCGGCCGCTACGGAAGCTCAGCGCGTGGAAGGTTGGCAGCGACGTCTCAGGCGACCGGATGCTCGTCGCGACGGCAATCGTGGTGACCGCAGCAGCTGTCGCCCCGATCAACCACAGCCACGATGCCGCCGGCCTCCGGCGCCGCGCCTTGCGACGCGGTACGGCCGCGGCCATCGCCTCCTCCAGCTCGATGCGCACGTCGGCGACATGGTGAAAACGCCGCGCCGGGTCCTTGGTCAGGCAACGGCGCAACACATGGACAGCCACCGGTTCGAGGTCAGCCGGCAGCTTGCCCCACTCCGGCTCATCCTTGAGTACCGCGGCCATGATGTCCGACGAGGTTTCTCCCCGGAATGCCTTGACGGCCGTGAGCAGCTCGTACAGAAGACAGCCGAACGCCCAGATGTCGGCGCGCTGGTCCACCGGCCTGCCGCGGGCCTGCTCGGGGCTCATGTAGGCGACGGTGCCGAGGATCGTCCCCAGCGCCGTGTGGCGCTGGGTCATGGTCGGGGACTGCGACTGGCTGTCGTCCGCACTTTCCTTTGTGCGGGTCGTGGCGAGGCCGAAGTCAAGGATCTTGACCGTGCCGTCGGGGCGGACCTTGATATTGGCGGGCTTGAGGTCGCGGTGGACGATGCCGCACTCGTGGGCCGCTTGCAGCCCCTCGGCGACCTGCAGGGCGATGGCCATCGCATCGTCGAAAGGCAATGCTCCCCGCGCGACGAGCTCGTCGAGGCACTCCCCCTCGATCAGTTCCATGACCAGGACGTGGACCGGTCGCGCGTCCCCCTCGCCGACGGCAGCGGCGTCCGTCGGGTCGGACGGTGCAGATCGCTGCATGTGCTCGAGTCCGTACAGGACCGCGATGTTTGGATGGTTAAGGCTCGCCAAAACCTTGGCTTCACGGTTGAAGCGCGCCATCCGGTCGGCGTCCTCCGCGACCTGCTCGGGCAGCATCTTGAGCGCCACGTCGCGACCGAGGCGGGTGTCCTCGGCCCGCCAGACCTCGCCCATCCCACCGGCCCCAAGCAGCTCCTTGATTCGGTATTGGCCGAAGCTGGAGCCGATCAAATCGGTCGGGGCATCGGGTGGTGAACCCGCGGTTCGCTGCCGGCCGCTATTGTTGCCTTCGGTCACTTGGGTACATCCCCCCCTTTTCTAATGCAGTCTGGGTTGTCGCTATTCCTCTTGACTGCCACTTTTCGCATGGATGCGTTGTAATCCGCAAGGGGTGCCACGTACCCCGTCGCTGTATCGTTGAGGTTCAAGGGTGCCATATGAAAACGCAGGCTCACAATGCAACAATGCGGTACGTGGCACCCACGTGCCCACGGCACCCACGCTGCCTTTCCACCCACGCCTTTCGGCAAGGTCGGAGCAGGTAACTTCGAGCTACGGACTTTGCACGCTCGAGGGACCTATTCGAAGGATCCTCCCCTCGGGTCCGACCGCTATGAATACGTTCCCGTCGGCCGTGACGACGGCGTTCCGCGCGCCGAGGGCCGTCGGGATCACCGCAGTGCTCTTGAGCCCTCCGCTCTCATCGAGGTGCGCGACCGTGAGCGTCGCGGCGTGCGCCGCGGCCACGTAGAGTGAGCGTCGCGCGGGGAGATAGTCAAAGCTGTCCACGCCGCCGCCGGTCTCGAGCTTTGAGAGGATCGCACCGTCATTGCCCGCGTCGAGGACCTCCACGTGGTCAGTGCACGCAACGACAAGCAGCTGTCCCGAGGGATCGATCAGGAGGCACCTCGGACCGGCGTCTCCGCACTCGGGCATCCACGTCGCCGTCACTGCGCGGGTCGAGACATCGATCCGAAGCGTTCGGTCCTTGTCCTCGAGATTGGTGTAAAAGAACCCGCGCGCATTGTCGACGGCATAACCCTCGGGGTCGCCTTCGAACTCGATGCGACCCGCGATCTTGGGCGCCGTCGGGTCCGAGACATCGAGAATCACGATCGACTGATCGCGCGGAGTCGTGACCCAGACCTCCTTCGAGCTCGCCACGAACGCCACACCATCAGGCATTGAGGGTAGGGTGACGCAGGCGCCTCTCACGAGTGTCTCCGCGTCCACGGCGCAGACGCTCGAATCCCCGCGATTCCCCACGTAGACGACCCCGTCCCCGACCGTCGCGGAGCTCGGGCCGACCCTGCGCTTCGCCCCCCTGCGCTCGACCTCCGCCGTCGGGAAGTTCTCGACGCGTCGCAGGTCGAGGGTCTGCGTGTCGATCACGTCCGTGCTGCCGGTCCCACCCGCGGGCACCCAAACGCGGTGCCGCGCGTGGTCCACCACCAGGTAGTCGAGCAGGATGCCCTCCGGAGGCGCCCCCGGCAGGGCGATGGACGTGCCATCGAATCCGGTCTGCGGAGCAGCGTCCCGCGTCGGCGCGGCCTCGATCCTGGCGAGAATGAACTCGTCGTCCTGGATGAGACCGACACCCGGGGCGTAGATCTTCCGGCTGCTCCCGTTCTCGAGCGGGCTCGTTTCCTTGACCTGGACACAGTTCGTGAACGTCCCGGCCGGAACACTGACCTCTGAGTCCACTGCGACGATCTCGGCACGGTCCATGGCGACATTCGGGGCGAGCTCCTGATAGAACCGTGCTCCGACCTTCGCGGTGCCCGGCATCATCAAGCCGAACCTGGCGCCGTCTTCACCGGCGAGCCACGAACCTTCGCGGCTCACGACCCTACCGTGCCTGTACTCGTCTGAGTCTTCGCCGAAGTAGTAGACATCGCCGGTCGTGCGATCGATCGCGAAGTAGTTCCTCGAGACCTCGGTCAGTTGACCGTGCTTCTCCTCCCGTTCTTCGACGACCCGGGTCTCCACGCCGTCCACCAGCTTTGTTTCATCGAGCACGCTCACCGTGAGGGTCTCGTCCGCGTGCTTGAAGTGCAGACGATATCCGGGCTCGAGAACGAAGTACGGGTTGCTCCCACTGGACGCGAGGTTCGTCGTGGCCACCCGAAAGGAGCTCTGCCACGCGTCGACCGCTTTCGAGGGAGGCTCCGGCACGCCGCCGGCGTGGATCCCCACGGCAGGAAGCACCAGCGCCCCGGCAAGGACGGCGATGGATCCTGAGGGTATGAGGCGGTTACCCGCGCGCGAACTCGACGAGGTTGATGTGCTCACGTTGTCTCCTTCCGCAATCGTCAAACGCAGCCATGCTATACCCGCGAAACCGGCGATTCAACGAGGGTGCTGCGTCCGACTTTGTCGTTATGAAGGTGCCTGGCATCAGGGTTTTTGAGGGTGTAGAAGTGCCATAAAGGTGCCTGGCACCTTTGCACCAAAGACGGTATCCTGTGGCGACGAGAACATGTCAAGGGAGGGAACGATGCCAGGAATCGAAGTACGCAGTCTTCGGGAGGCGGTGGAGTTCGCAATCACGACCGAGCAGTTGGGGGCGCGAAGCTATCGCCGGCTCGCCCGGAATCTCGAGAATGACAACGAGGTCGCAGGGCTGTTCCTCAGATTGGCACAGGATGAGGAGCGACACGAGGCGGAGTTCCGGGCCCTCATGGAGACCGTCCCCGACCGCGACGTCGAACGCGACTACCCGGAGACGTACGGCTTCCTGAGGGCGATGTCGATCTCTGAGTTCTTCTCGCCCAGGTCCGGTCTGACACGCGACGTTGACGAGATCCAGAACCGTTCGGACGCCCTGCGACGAGCGATCGAACTCGAAAAGGCAACTCTCGGCTACTATCAGGCGTTGCGGGAGGTCATCGGCGACTCGGAGGCACTCGACGGCATCATCCAGGCCGAGCGCGAGCACCTGCTCAGCGTCACGCGGATGCTCGAAGACCAGGGAACTTGAACCCGGCCGCGCGTTGCCATGGCAACGGATCGGTGTCTCACATCACGATATGTGAAGGTGCCGGGCACCGTCCCGCATTCGCTCTCGTTCCGGAACTCGGTGCCTGCCGCCTTTTTTGACGCCTTTGCACGTTCACGACATCGCACCAACGGGAGGTGTCCCGTGTCCCGAGTCATCGTTCGCGTCGCGTGCGCCGCAGTACTCGTCACCTTGAGCCTCGTCGTCTGGGCCGAAGACGCTGACATCGGCTCCCCCGCGGACCAGGCAGCGCCCGCCGATCAGGAGCAAGGCGACAGGCCCACGGTCAAATCCGAGATCGTGGTCACCGCTCCCCGCATCGAGATCCCTCTTCAGGAGAACCCGGCCGCCACCACTGTGATCGGCGAGGCCGAGCTTTCGGCCATGCCGCGGGCGGTCGCCGCCGACGAGGCCCTCAAGCTGGTGCCCGGGGTCAAGGTTGACAACCAGATCAACGGTGAGAAGGTCCATCTGTCGATTCGCGGCCAAGGTTTGCTGACCGAGCGCGGCATCCGTGGCGTCAAGGTTCTCCTCGATGGCCTGCCGCTCAACGACCCGACCGGTTTCGCCCCCGATCTGTACGACGTCGACTGGGCGACGGTGGACCGGGTGGAGGTACTGCGCGGACCCGCCTCCGTCCTCTACGGTGGCGGTGCGTCGGGCGGCATCCTCAACATCTCCACGCGCAGCGGTGATGTCGACCAGGTCGGCGGCCAGGCGAGGCTCAACGCCGGCTCCAACGGATTCTGGAAGGTCCTCGGCGAGGCCGGCGGCACCACCGAGGGGGGCCTCGACTATCGAGTCTCGGCCTCCACCTCCTCGGGCGACGGCTGCCGGGTTCACTCCGCCTTCGACGCCACCAACCTCTACACGAAACTCGGGCTGTACGACGGCCCTCGCGGCCGCGTGACCGCGATCGTCGCCGGTACCAGTTACTTCACCCAGAACCCCGAGGGGCTCAATCTGGACCAGGTTACGGAGGACCCGACACAGCCCAACCCGGACGCCGAGGTCTTCGACGAACACCAGGACACCCGCCGCGGCACGGTCGGCGTGGTCACGGAGTGGCGCCTGGCCGACAACCAGTCCTTGATGTTCACTGGCTACTTTCGCCACACCGAGTGGGAGGAGGCGGTGCCGTCCACGGTTCAGCACCGCACCTACGACAGCCCCGGCGTTCTCCTCCAGTACAACCTGCGTGAAACCATCACCGGTTTGGCCAACGAGCTCAGCTTCGGCGTCGATCTCGAAGGTCAAAACATCGACGAGTACCGCCGGCCCAATCTCGGATATGCTCGGGAGGCCGCGGAGGTGGTCTCGGACGAGAAGATTCACCAGAGCGCGTGGGGCCTGTGGGCCCAGGATCGGTTGCTCCTCGGTCACGACATGTCGATCGTGCTCGGCCTCCGTCGCGATGACATTTCCAATGAGATTCGGGACAACCTCGCCGCCGGGGGAATCGACCGCTCCGGCGACACCTCCTTCGCCAGGACCACGACGCGCGTGGGAATGGCCTGGAACCCGCGCGTTGATCTCGGTCTCTACGCGAGCTGGAGCACCGGCTTCCTCCCACCGGCGACCGAAGAGCTGGCCAACAACCCCGAGAACCCCGGCGGCTTCAACCGCGGCTTGGCTGCGGCCAGCTCCTCGGGCCTCGAGCTCGGCGTGAGGGGGAGCCTCGCCGCTCGGCTTGATTACGACGTCGCCACATTTCACCTCGACACCGATGGCGATTTCGGTCGCTACCGAATTCCGGAACGCCCGCTGGAGACCTTCTACCGCAACGCCGGTGACAGCACGCGCGATGGCCTCGAGACCCAGTTCGGCTGGTTCCCGGTCGACCCGCTGGCGGTGCGCCTCGCGTACACCTACTCCCGCTTCACCTACGACCAGGTGAGCGTGGGTTCAGAGACCTATAGCGACACCTGGATGCCCAACTCTCCGGAGAACCAGGCCTACCTTGATCTCGCCGCCGACCTCGGTCACGGCATGTTCGCCGGAACCTCCGTCGAGTGGGTCAGCTCGTGGTTCGTCGATGCCACCAACACCACATCGGTGGACGGCTATACGTTGTTCAACGCTCGGCTCGGCTGCCGAATCCATCATGCCTCCTGGTCCGGTGAGGTCATGCTCTCAGGACTCAACCTGATGGACGAGCAATACATCGCCTTCACCGAACCGGACCCCGACGGAAACTCCTACCAGCCGGGGCCCGGGCGGGAAGGCTTCCTCGGGGTCACCGTCACGTTCTGATCTTCGGATTTCCGAATGTGTGGTGAGATCATCCGCAACCCGGTGCCGGCCGTTTCGGTGCCTCCCGCTCGTACATTTTGAAAGGTGTCAAGGTGCCTGGCACCTGGCATCTTTTGGCACCCCGCTGCGACACGCGACCTTCATCAGGCGTCGGGTGCTGGCTCTTTCGTGGCCGGTTCGGAGCCATCCTCGGCGCGATCATCGGCACCTGCTTTCACCACCCCCTGGGCCACCAGGGCGCGGAACCAGTTGGGGTGGTGGTGCCGCGCCCAATTGCGGGTCACCGTGCCGTCCACGAGCACACGCCAGGTGCCAGGGTTGGCAACCGTGCCCAGGTAGGCATGGGCCACCACTCCCGCGATGAGGAAGAAACCGGACGTGCCGTGGACCGTCGAGGTGACGCAGATCGTGGCCAGCGAGAAGGACCTCCTGAACACCAGCACGAGACCGCTCACCGACATCACCAACCCGAAGAAGGTGGTGTACCAGTAGAACATCTTCTGCCCGGCGTTGAACCGCCCGGCCGGGACCTCGCCCCGGTAGCCCAGATAGCCGCCGAGCTTCCTGACCCAGATCTGGTCGTAGGTCGCGAACAGCGCGTCCCGGAACCACAGCACGATCCCACCCAGCATGGTGGCGATGAACACGAATCCAGCCACGACGTGGAAATCGTGCAGGCGCCTCGGCGAGCCAAACAGCAATTCCTGCCACAGGAACAGGTTGAACGCGAGGATCAGGCCCGAGACCGCGAGTATCAAGAACGCGATGAGCCTGAACAGGTGGACCGCTCTTTCGGTGAACGTGAAACGTTTGATCTCGTCCGAGTAGGGGTCGAAGGAGATCCGCTTCGGACCGTAGCTGTGGTAATGCAGGACGATGAGGAAAACAACCAGCATGAACAGCGGCCCGAAGTAGGGGCTGATGATGCGCTGGTGGAACGCGTTGATCGCGAACGACCACGGCTTGCAGCCGATGAAGAAGCCGTTCGCGCGAACCTCCGGGGGTCCGCTTGGGCCGTACAGGTCGACGACTCGCTGACCCTTGAAGAAGTGCGCCTTTCTGGAGTGGCAGTTGAGGCATCCCGTGGTTCCCAGGGCCAAGCGGGCCGGCGCCACGTTGTGGTTGATCGAGAAGTCGACGCGCGACTCCGGCTCGAGGGGCGTGCCGGCCAGCGACGCCCGAACCAGATTGCCGCCGCCGTCCAGCTCGTACAGGCTGTCGCCCTTGATGAACACCGGGTGAATGCGATCGAAGCGTCTGTTGTGCTTCAGAGAGCTGGCCACCGCCTGCAGTCCGGCGACGATTTCGTGATCGCGGTTGACCTCCTTGCGGCCGTCACCGTTGTCGTCGGTGACCTCGGCCGCGAACTGGCGCCAGGCCGCCTCGTGCTCCCGTAGAAACAGCGGGTGAACAATCCCATCCGCGGTACGGTTTCCCCACCAGATCGCGAGCACCGAGTTGATTGGATAGATGTGCCGATCCTCCCGGCGATCGTAGTCCGGTTTCCAGCTTCCCCTGTCGCCCGCCCGTTTGGCCCCGGCAGGCTCATAGGTGAAGACCAGCTCCCCGGTCGTGGCATCGACCCCCTCGGCGGCCACCCGGCCGAGTTGGGGGATGTGGCAGCTCTCGCAGGCCAGCTTGTCGAGGTGCGACGGTCGAATCGACGAGTGATCCGGAACCGGTGCGCCGAGGTAGCCGACATCGTGACAGTCCGGACACTGTTTCATCGTGTTGTCCAAGGCCGGCGCGGCCGTGAACTCAGGCTCGTAACCCTTGGCGAACTGGTGGTTGATGTCCGCCGGATGGCAGGCGGCACAGGAGATCCCCTGCTGGTTGTGGACGTCCGAGTTGTACAGGTCGTTCCAGGAGAAGCCACGCTTCTTGACGTCGGATGTCCCGTGGCAGTACATGCAGTTGGCGTCGGGCGGCGGCAACGACATCTTGATCGTGATGGATCCGTCCACATTGAACAGCCGGGTTTCGTACTGGACCGACGGCGTGTCCCCTCGGGTCACGCCGCCCTGCACGATCCCGAATCCCGAGCCGGCCACCACGGCCCATCGGTAGTTGCCCTGGGTCAGCTGGTCAACCCGGTCACTGAAGTTGTAGCCCTCGAGGTGGCACAGCAGGCAGTCGGCCTCGACCACTCCACTCTTGACCCAGCGGCTACGGTAGTAGTCGCCGTCGAACTCCGCGGCCAGCTCCGGATGGGCGGCGAGTCTTTCGTCGTAGCGCTCGCCGTCGCGGTCGTGCTCCAGCCCCCCACCCCCGGGATGGCACGCTCCACAGGGAGGCTCGCCTCTACCGGGCGAGGAGAAGCCGACAAAATCGTACACCGTCAGGTCGATGTGATCGGCGGTCGAGTTCTTCTTCCTGGCCAGCTGTCGGAATGCATAGGGATACCAGCGACCGAGGAATCCGTTGGACAGGCTCCACGGCTGCCCTTGCTCGACTCCATAGCTGTCCGAGATCACTTCCCAGCCCATCTGGAAGTGATAGCCCTTGGTGATGGTGTCGTAATCGTGGCACAGGCCGCAGGTCTGTTCGGTGGAGAACGCCGCGCTCGCGTTCTCGCCGCTGATCGGGTTGATGATATCGCCGTTCGCGTCGAGCAGCGTGACGTTCGGGTGTTGGGCTTCAGCAGGGCCAACAGCTACGACAAGAGCGAGGAGCCACCAGGCCGAAGCCAGGTGAACGAGACGTCGAATACGAGAGGAGGTTCCCGGCTGGGACTCTTGAGCACATCTCATGAAAGCGGCTCCTTTTGCGCACGAAGGCGTTCGACCCGTGGACCGCACCCTCGACCTGCGTGCCGCGGGACCACCGGTGACCCGCCGACACCGTGATCGCGTATGGTCGAATCAATGACGGAGCACGTCACCGTCCGCACCCATCCACAACATCGCCATCCTCTTCCAGTTGGTCTCATGATCACATTCCTGATTCTGCCACAATCTCAGGGTCGGTGGTCCTTCATCGAGGATTACCACGGCATGGGCGGTAGCCGCGGGTGGCCACCGCTGGCGCTCGGCGGGCGCCCGGCCGGCCGCTGCCGAACCGGAACTCAGCGCGGCCTTTGCAGGTCATCGACTTCCGGCGCCGTGCTGGCCGAGGGCCGCGAAATCGAGCACATCATGAGGCGAGTGGCAGTCGCGGAAGCTGACACCTCAAGGTGCCAGTCGTGGGAGTACTTGATCGTCACCCCATCCCCTATCGCCAGAAGTTTCGGCGGAGACGACGAAACATCACTACCCCCGTACCTGGCACCTCTATGGCACCTCTATGGAAACCTTGTGACCTTTATATCCAACAGTCGTAGTACCCTGCTCTCATGCACGAAAAACTCAGAGTCGCCGTCGCAATTTTGCTCGTCGCCGTCCTCGCCGGGTGCGCGCAGGTTTCGGACGATCCGTTCGATCAGGCCTTTCGTGCGCTCGATCAGGTGGTCCGTACAGTCATGGACGAGGAGGGCACGCCGGGGCTGGCGCTCGCCATCACCTCAGAGGACGGGCTTCTGTACGAGGGTTACTACGGTTTCGCCGATCTGACGCGCCGTACTCCGGTGACCGACCGGACCCTCTTCCAGATCGGTTCCATCAGCAAGTCCTTCACCGCGCTCGCGCTCATGCACCTGTGGGATGAGGGGCTCTTCGACCCGCAACGGCCGGTCCAGGACTACCTGCCGTGGTGGTCGGTGCGAACGGAATATGCGCCCATCACGGGCTACCACCTGATGACCCACACCGCGGGCATCCCGGCCAACCGGGACGACATCCCGGGCGGGCGCTCCATGGTGCGGGCACTGCGCGAGCAGGCCACCGCGTGGCCGCCGGGCGAGAGATTCTACTACTCCAACATCGGTTACCAGACCCTGGGCGTGGTGCTGGAAGAAATTTCGGGAGAGACCTACGCCTCTGTGATCACACGGGTTATCCTCGAGCCGCTCGGGATGAACGACACCAACGCAGCGATCGAGATCGAGAGCCGATTCGCCCAGGCGACCGGGTATGTAGTCGCCTACGACGACCGTCCCTCGCACCGCTCATACCCGTTGGTCGAGGCGCCGTTCCTGGAGTACTGGATGGGTGACGGATCCATCCAGTCCACCGCCAGGGACATGGCGGCCTACGCCCGCATGCTGATGAGGCGCGGAGCGGGCCCGACGTCGCGGGTAGTCTCGGAGCAGGCGTTCGATCGCATTGCCACCGCCTACACCAGCGAGACCTCCGATGACGGCGACACGTTCGGCTACGGATACGGGATGGGTGTCTCCAAAATCGACGGGCATCATTTCCTCGAGCACGGCGGCGGCATGGTGGGCCTCTATGCCAATCTGGAGATCGATCTCGATGACCGCGTCGGGATCGTCGCCCTTGTGAACGGTCCGGTCCGATGGAAACGGATCTTCGATTACGCCAGGGCCGCTCTGCGGGCCGCGCAGGATGGACAGGAACCGCCTCCCCTGCCCGAATCGGAGGACCCGGCCGCAGTCGAGGACGCCGAGGAATTCGCGGAAACATTCACCTCAGAAACCGGTTCGTCCCTGGTTTTCGCGACCGACGGCAACCACCTCCGTCTGCTCAACGGTGACTCGCCCATCATGCTCGAGAGAAACGGCAAGGACTCGTTCTTCACGCCACATCAGGATTTCAACCGCTATGCCTTCACCTTTGCTCGTGATGACGCCAAATCGGTGGTCGCGGTCACCCACGGCCCCGCCTGGTATACGAACGAGCGCTACTCGGGGCCTACGGACTTCGAAACACCCCAGCCGTGGTCGGCCTACACCGGACGCTACCGCAGCTACAGCCCGTGGTTCCCGTACTTCGAGATCTTCACGCGCAACGGTCAGCTGTTCGCCGTGATCGGCATGGGCAGCGAAACGGGCTCCGGCGAGATCGTGCTCGAACCCCGGGGCCAGGCTACCTTCCATCCCGGCAAGGAGCCCTCGCCAGAAGTCCTCCGCTTCGAGGATGTAGTGGGTGGCCGGGCCCTCCGGGCCACCTGGTCGGGACACGAGTTCTTCCGAATCTCGAACTGACACCGGCGCGAACTTTCGATCACGATAGGCGCCACGTATCACTTTCCGTCATTGCATCGCGCAGGGTGACTCCGCGATTCGTGGTGCTCTTTTAGTGCAATAAAGTGATGCGTGGCGCCACTACAAACGCAAAGAAGGAAAGAGCAATCATGAGTTCAAACACAGTTCGGCTTCATCGGGTGCTCCGTTCTGCGCCTGAGAGGGTTTATCGTGCGTTCCTCGACGGCGATGCGATGGCCAAGTGGATTCCACCGAACGGATTCACTGGGAAGGTGCACCATTTGGATGCCAACGGCCTGTGTTTTTCGAGGTGGATCGGCCGAAACGTGGAAGGCAGCCTTCCCCGCGTGTGTTGAATTGGGTGAGAGAGGCTCATGACACAGAGTGTGAGAAAACCACGGGTCGTGATCATCGGCGGAGGTTTTGCCGGGTTGAACGCGGCGAAGGCGCTCAAACGCGCCCCGGTCGACGTCACCATCGTCGACCGGCGCAACCATCACCTGTTTCAACCGCTGCTGTACGAGGTCGCGACCGCGGCTCTGGCCGCCCCCGACATCGCGGCGCCGATCCGAAAGGTCCTGCGCCGGCAACGAAATGTCACGGTGCTGCTGGCGCACGTGCGGCGAATCGATCCCGAGGCGAAGAAGATCATTCTCGATGACGGAGAAATTCCGTTTGATTACCTGATCGTTGCGGCGGGTGTGCGCGACAACTACTTCGGGAACGACCACTGGGCCCGGGATGCGCCGGGGCTGAAGACCCTCGGCGACGCGCTGAACATCCGCCGCCGGGTGCTGCTGGCCTTTGAGATGGCCGAGCGTGAGAGCAATGAGGCCCGACGCAGGGAGCTCCTGACCTTCGTGATCGTGGGCGCGGGCCCGACAGGAGTGGAGCTGGCCGGCGCGCTCAGCGAGATCGCCCGCCAGACCATGCTATGCGATTTCCGGAACATCGACCCGTCCGAGGCGCGCGTGCTGCTGCTGGAAGGCGCGAACCGCGTGCTGCCCACTTTCGACGAGCAGCTCTCCGAAAGTGCCCGCAAACAGCTGGTCGAGCTTGGCGTCGAAGTTCGCACCGAGTCCATGGTGAAAGACATCGGCGAGGGCACTGTCACGCTCGATCACGGTGAAACGATCCGCGCCGCTACCATTCTCTGGGGTGCGGGCGTCAAGGCCGTTCCGTTGGCGGGCTCACTCGGCGCGGCCCGGGATCGCGGCGGGCGAGTGATGGTCGAGGACGACCTCAGCATCCCCGGACATCCCGAGGTTTTCGCAGCCGGAGACATCGCGGCCGCGAAGTGGGGCGAGGCCTTCGTTCCGGGACTGGCCCCAGCGGCGATCCAGATGGGCGTTCACGCAGCGCGGAACGTCCGCCGCCTCGTGGCCGGCGAGCCGACCCTGCCCTTCCGGTATCTCGACAGAGGGATGCTGGCAACAATCGGTCGCTCGCGGGCGGTGGCGCAGATCGGCCGCCTGAAGTTCAGCGGATTCATCGCGTGGGCGCTGTGGCTCATCGTGCACATATTCTTCCTCATCGGCTTCCGCAATCGGATCGCCGTGATGCTCGACTGGGCGAATGCATACATCACGTACCAGCGCAGCTCGCGCATCATCGTGGAGGACGCGCAGTACAGCGAGGCGACTGATGCCGCCTCGGGGGACAACCTGCGTCGAGCCGGGTAGCAGGCGGTCCCATAATATTCTGGGTGTCAGGCTTTAAACTTGGCGGTGCCATGTTTTGGAAACTTGGGAAGTCATCCCTTGGCTCGTGCAAACGCGCACTTCCTAAGATTCCAAAGCCTGGCACTGAAACGGGTCGCGGAGATCGAAAGAACCCTCGGTGTCTACGATCTCTCCAGAGTGACTCCGAGCGTGTGACGTGTCGCAGAGCAACGGGATCAATTCGGGTCATGGAAAGCTCCCGCGTGTGACGTCCGATTCTCTTCATCGTCAGGCTGCGGCTGCATCGGCGTCACATGGGAGTGAACGCTCTTCCCGCGCTTGTGTTCCTGTGAGTTTCTGGTTCGGTCCGCTGAACTCGTAAAGGTGCCAGATACGGGGGTAGTACCTGGCACCTCTATGGACGTTATGGGCGGAGCCAGCGGAGACCGTGGCGAAGTGCGTCGGTGCCGCCAGTTCGGGCCCATTCGCCGTGGGCGATGACCAGGCTTTCCGGCTCCCAACTCAGGGCTATCCGCGCAGCGCCTCGAGCCCGAGCGCGGTCGAGAAAGGACAGGCGCCACTCCCGGGGAGTGCTGCCATCCGCGCCGACCAGGCCGTCAAACCGCATGAGGGCCCCCTTCCAGCCAGTCTGGGTGCTGGGAGCGTGCCGCTGGACGAGGTCGCAGACCAGGCAGGTGGCCGATCGTCGATGGAAGAACACGACCTCGTTCATGACGACGCTGCCGCCGATCACCACCTGGTCGATCTGGCCCTCCCAGGCGGCATCGGGAGTGTTGCCCAACTCAGCGTAAAACGTGAGGTCTCTGCGGCGCCGTGCGAGTCCTGGCGAGGCGTAGAGACGTGCCTCAGGCCACGCATCGGCCCACGCCCCGAGGAACAGGTGGTGGATCTTGTTCGGCGACACGAGGTGGCGAACCGGACCGAGGTCGTCGACCTCGGCGCGCAACTGCGAATCGAGTTCAATGGGCGACCACACCCAGAGATCCCCGCTGTCGAGGCGAACCATGGCCGTGCGGGTCGGATAGGGAAATCCGTAAAACGAAACCGCCGGACCGTCCGCGATCCAGATCTTTTCGCCGATCTGTTCCAGTTTCACACCGCAATCCTACAGCGCACCCGCAGCCGAACCAACTATCACTCCGCCGTAATCGGTGCTTGACACCTTTACTACCCCCCCGTAGCTGGCATCTTCAAAATGACGCGAGTCCTCGAAAAAAGACCACCGTACCGAAGCCGATCATGACGAGGCCGAGGACAACCAGAACGTGGTTCTGGATACGCTCCGAAAAGACCTGGCGCCCGTGGCTGAGAGCCCACAGCAGGACCACGTACCACGTCGCCGCACCGCCGAGGAAGGCGATCAGCAGCAACCCGAGACCGAGGGGCCCCCAGGGGCGCGCGGCATGGATGAACGAGGTGCCGACCGTGGTCCACCAGATCCAGAAGCCGGGGTTGGCCGCCGGCACCAGGAGGCCGGCGAGGACCGGCCCGCGCGCCGTACCGCCGTTCTCCGCCTCGGGGCGCTGCGATATCGAAAGGAGCCACAAGCCCTCTCGCCGCGCCGTCACGATCATCACTAAACCGACAATCATCAGCCCGGCGCCCGCCAGCGGCACGAGGTACTCGACCGCTCCAAGGTAGCGAAGGAACGGATGAATACCGTAGATCAGGACCAGGAAGACCGCGGTATCGAGACAAAGCACCGCAGCCAGAAAGACCGCAGCCGTGCGGATGCCGCGACGGACCGCGTAGCGGCTCGCGGTCACCGTGGTCGGGCTCGGAACCACCACCGTGACAAAAGTCACGACGAAGGCCGATACGATCGTTGTCGCGAGGGGAAAAACGTCCACGCCGGGGTCCTCCTGATGCCCTCGACCGCGCCAGGGGCGCGAGGGCATCATAACGCGAATGGGTAAATGGCGAGAAAGTCACATGGGTACCAGGCTTGAGGAACTTGGGAAGTTGAGTCAGGGAACGACGACCTGTACCCCAAGATCCTCGGACCTGGTTACTCATACATAACAACACTACCCCGTACCTGGCACCTCTGGCCTGCATGTCTCACCGGGTTTCGTCGCGAGGGCGTCGAGGCGCCTTGCACAGTGGGGTTTACGACCCGAGGGGCGCGGAGCGCGCACTTGCGGTACGTCGAGCGCCCCGAGGCGAGAAAACACCGCTGGGCGCGGTGCATCGGCGCCCGCAGCAGAAAGTTGGTGAGATATGCAGGCTAGGGTTCGACACCCTAGGGTGCCACAGCTCGCATTGCCGCATTACTGCTGGCGCCGGTTAATGAGGTTTATTGATCTGCCGGCCCGGCGAGTGAGGCGAGCTTCTGGTCCTCGGTCGCTCGTTTTTGCGCGGGAATCTGGAGGGTGACATCGCCTGACGAGGGGATCGGCAGCATGCCCAGTGTCGACAGGCCCGACTGCCGCCCGATCACAACCTGATAGACGCCCGATGGAAGCGAACCGACGCGGATAACTCCCTCGGCGTCGGTTACCGTGTCCAGACCGTTCATGATCGAGTGTTGAAAGACCAAGTCGGTAGGCACGGCCACACCGGTGTCCGAGACGTAAAACAAACGAACTCCTTGGGCGGGGTCGCCATCCTCGGTTTGTAACAGGACGCGCGTGGGCGCCCTGAGCGGCTCGAGCCTGATGACGGTCTCTCCGCTGTCACGAGCGATGGCCCATCCGAGCGTGTAGCCAGGCGTGTTGGCGTACAGCACCTCGCCCGGCGAGGCATCCAGCTCGAACGTGCCGTCCTGTTCGGAGACGTCGCCAGCGGAAAACCCTCCCAGGGTCGCCGTCGCACAGCAGACAACCTGCACACCCGGTATCGGTTCGCCTGATGCGCCGACCACCCGTCCGTGAATGGCTTTGGTTTCGTCGAGCTCGATCCAGAGGTCCCGGATGCTCTCTCCGCCGAACGCCAGATCCATCTCCTTGGGCAGATAGCCCTCTGCGATCGCCGCGAGCGAAACGGTTTCGGCCTCCTTGATCCCGGTGAACGAGAATGTCCCATCCGCCGCGGTTTTCGTGGGCCACATACTCTCACTCTCAGACAACTCTTGCCTGAGCACAACCCTACACCCCTCGATCGGTGATTTGTCCGAGCTGACGACGACCCGACCCGAGATGCTCGCCGTCCCGAGGTCGAAATCGTGCTCGATCGTGTCTCCCGGGTCGGTCTCTCGCAGATCCACCGGTTCGAACGTAGTGCTGCCCTCGGGTGTTTGAATGACGGCACCGTAGAAGGCCGGGGTCCAGAGCGTCAGCTCATAGTCACCACTCTCGTCAGAAAGCGTGTCAACCTCGACTTCATCGGCACCGAACTTCAGCGAGGCTTCTTTCGAGGGCATCCCTTCCACCGTCACCGTCCCCGTCACGAAGATCGGTTCGGGGTGCAAGACCGTTTCCTGCCACCCGGCGGAATACTCCTCCTCGGTCGCGAACACGAGGCTCCCGCCGTCCTTCCTCAGATTCAATCGATGCAATCCCGGCTGGATTTCGAGCATTACCGGAGCGTCGCGGGTGATCTCCGTTTCAAAGACCGGTTTCCATCTCTTGGCTTGGAGTACTTCATTCGGCTGTTCGATTTCGACGGTCAGCTTGAACGGAGGATCTTCGTCGATGTCCGTTGCATCGAGCGATACCTCGACTTGGGCCAGTGTCGTGAGGGTGACGGTCCCGAGGTCGTACTCGGCGGACTCCCCCGAGATCGCCAGGAGCCGCTCCACCGATGCGTGGTCGGGCGCTTCGAGAGTGACGACATACCTCCCAACCGGCAACGGCTGCGACTCGAACTGGCCGCTGGAGGAGGCCAGCGTTTCAAAGAAGCCCAGCGCCGCCAAACCTGTGTGGCACAGCTTCTCTCGATCCCCGGCCGGCGCGGGCTCTTCCCTGAATCGGACCTCCGCCGGCAGAGGGAGGCGATCGGAATCCACCGCCGAGCCGAAGAACCTCGGCCCGTTCTTCCACTCCAGGTCGCTGATGACCCGATCCTCGCCGCCATCGATCTCGGTCAGGGAGACGATCGGCAGGTAACCCGACCTGAGCAGGACAAGACAGCCGGCGCCGGGCGGGAGTACGGCCTCCTGCGTCTCATCTTTCAACCGCACGATGACCGGATCGGTCTGACCGTCAGCCACCCATGCGACGGCCTCCGGTTTTTCTTTCTCGGCGAATCGGATCGATCCCGATGGCAGCTCGATCTGCCGTGCGGAAGCGGATGCCCACGCTAAGCCTGCCACGAGTATGAACATCGCCACGAACGACCAACGCCGAAAGCCTCGTGCTTTTCTCACGTGCTCCTCCCCGAGCCCAGCACCCACTCCGATGCCCCTGTCTCCGCTGCGAGCCCTTTTCGGAGAACATAAACCCTGGGTCTTCACATGTCGAGGCAACGTCCCCCGGGGGAGAGGCCCGCAACGAAGGGTGCGGAGAGGCCAAGTCAACAGAATTCAGAATGTTCCTCCCGGCACTGGTTGTGGTACCGGTTGACCCGTAGTCGAAACATCAATACCCCCGTACCAGGCACCGTTTTGAGGCACCGTTTATTTATTGAACTTCCTAAGATCCTAAAGCCTGGCACCGACACGATAGGCTGGCCGAAACGATTCTGATATCGTATCCACGCGGTTTCGGAATCTTCTGGGAAGTTGCGAACAATCAACACAAAGGGGGGCGTCATGTTGTCGAGCTGGCGATTGATCCGACGAGTTCTGGTGTTGTCGTGTCTGTCGTTTGTGGCAGGTGCGGGACAGCTGCCGGCGGGTCACGAGGAGAAATGGACCGTCGACGACGTCGTGCTGGCCGAGGCCGCCGGGAGCTTTCGAATCTCGCCGGACGGCAGCCGGGTGGTCTGGGTCAAGATGCACATGGATGCCGCCAAGGGCACATACGTCTCGAACCTTTGGCTGAGCGACCTGGGGGCGGGCGAAGAGATCCAGCTCACCAGAGGCACCGCCACCCACACCCTGCCACGATGGTCTCCCGACGGCCGGCTCATCACGTTCCTCAGCACCCGGCCTTTGCCGGAGGGGATCGCGGAAAAGGCAGAAAAGGGCGGCGCGAAGCCGGCGGATACCCAGCTGTGGGCGCTGGACGTTCGGGGCGGCGAGCCGCGGCCGCTCACCACCCTGGAGCACGACGTGAAGACGTACGAGTGGCGGGGCGACGACACGATCGTCTTCGCCGCTGAAGAGGGCCCCACGCTCTACGAACGAAAAACCAAAGAAAGAAAGGACACCTCCGTCGTCGTCGAAGACCAGCCGCACACCCCACCGGTCCGCCTCTTCAAGCTCGGTGTCGCCGACCGGAAGATCGAACGTCTGACAGCCAACGACGACTGGATCGATCTGTTGTCCGTGTCGCCGGACGGGCGCTGGGCGCTGACGCGGCGTCAACGCAGCCTGAGCTTCGAGTACGACAACAGCGTCCTGCCGGTGACCGTGCTGACAGACTTGGAGACGTTGGAGGAGACACCCGTCTTCGCGAGCACGCGAATCATCCCTCAGGACGTCGAGTGGTCACCCGACAGCTCGGGTTTCTATATCGTCGCGCCGTACACGTCCGATCCGAAGTACTTCTCGGCATTCATCGGCGCGCTCTACCGCTTCGATCTCAAAAGCGGCCGGCAACGGAGGGTCGACCTCGACTGGGCCGCTGGGATCGCGTTCGGGTACGGGCCGATGGGTCTGGAGTCGGGCTCGTTGCAGGCAACCGGGGACGGTTTCATCGCGCTGCTGGCCGACGGCGTCCGATTCAGGCCGGCGCGCTATGCGCGGCGCGGCGACACCTGGTCGAGGAGCTTCATCGCCGGCGAGCACGACCGGAACATTCTCGGCTGGGTTCTCGGTGCGGATGGATCCACCCTGGTGTACGACCACTCGACG
>Ga0307423_1000689_pt1 | contig 22482 bp, 14 predicted proteins | sample SalMarWE160310MG_FD_202154 | JGI IMG/M metagenome (GOLD analysis project Ga0307423, IMG submission 202154) | Salt marsh sediment microbial communities from the Plum Island Ecosystem LTER, Massachusetts, United States - WE1603-10 | ecosystem: Environmental > Aquatic > Marine > Intertidal zone >...
CTGGCCGTGCTATCGCGCACGACCGACTTTTCCGTGGGGTGCTACTGCGAGGACGAGGCCCACTGCCACCGATCCGTCCTGAAGGACTTGCTGATCGAGGCCGGCGCCGAGGTGAAGTAGAAGCCGTTCCCGGTCTCGTTACGGTCGGATGGACCGGCCCCACTCCACGGCGGGCTGAATCACCTTCTCCCACCACGGGATGCCTGCCAGCGAGCGCCACAGGTCTAGAGGCGTGGTCTCGACGACGCCCGTCGCGAGCAGGACCACATACCAGACCAGGAGGGCCCACGTCAGCTCGGTCACCATGGCCAGGCCGCTCAGGCCCTCGTTCTCGGCACCCCGATCTGCGCGCTCCGCCGGCCCCGGCTGCCCCGCGATCATCTCCGCGGTCACCGTGAAGCCCCGCCAATAGAAGCTCATCGCATCGCGGAGCGTGTGGGCCGCCGCCTCGGGCTTCTTGCCCGCCAGCATCGCCGCCACGAGCGCGAGCGAGTACGTCAGGATCCTGCGGAGGAGGAGTGGGATCCAGAAAAGGGCGCCCACCCCCGCCCATACGCCCAGGCAGAGAACGAGAATCCCCCAACTGAAAACCGTCGATGCAGGGTGGCGCGGGGTCGGCGCGGCTTCCGTCCGCTCCACCACGGGGCCGTACCCCGTGTAGCGCAGAACCTGAGGCGACTCGTTCATGGCATTCCCGCTTTCCTCCGTCTTCCCTCCCGCGGCTCGTTCCATGGAGGGCCTTCCATCCACGTTACCATCGTCTCGGCTGTGATCGTACAAAGAAAAGCGGGGCGAGCGGATGTGGCACGGCTGCAAACGTTCCCGCGTCGGATAGGCGCGAAGACGTTCATAGGGTAGCCCGTGCCCCAGGCTCTACCATCCCTCGATCCTCTTTGCTCGCCCACCTGCCTTCGATTCGGCGCACCTCGGCTGCGTACGCCGTGACCTTCACCGGAGCGGCTACGGCCGCTGGTTGGCCGCAACCCGGATCCGGCACGAGCGGCGGATTCTGAGGCAGCGCGTGTCCGCCGACGCGCGTCTTCGAGAGCGCTGAGCCGCGCGCCGTCACGGATGATGCGTCCGCACCCACTCCAGGAATGGCTGGAGCACGTCCTCTCGCCATGAGATTCCCCCCAGGTGCTGCCACAGGTCGAGGGGGGTGCTCTGCACGACGCCGGCGAGGAGCAGGACGGGGTACCAGATCAGCACGGCCCACACGAGTTCGCCGAAGAGGACCGTGCCGCGCGGCGCGCCGTCGTTCCCCGGTAGGAGAGGGCGCTCGGAGCGCTTCGGATCCCGCGTGACCAACTCCGTCGTGACCTTGAAGCCCCGCGCGTAGAAGCTCATCGCATTGCGAAGCCTCTTGGCCGCTCGCCAGGGCTTCCCGACGGCCAACATCGACGGCACGAGGGCCACCGAGTATTCGACGACCCTCCGAAGAAGGAGGGGGACCCAGAACAGCGCGCCAACGACCGCCCACACGCCGAGGCAGACCACGAGAATCCCCCAGTTGAAGACCGTCATCGCCCGGTCGCCGGGGCTCCGCGCTGCCTTCTTCTCCTCCTCCGTGGGACCGTTCACGGAGTAGCGGAGGATCTCGGATGCCTCGTTCATGGTCTTCCCCCCTCTTTCCCTCCGCGCCAATCCCACAGGCCGGAAGGCCGACAGGCCCTGTATGGCTACGACTCGCCGGCGCAGCCACGTGGGGGGGTCGACGCCCGATCTCCAACCCTCATCTCTACAATACAACGGTCCTGGCGAGGATCGCAGCGCTACGTCTTGTCGATCCCGAATACAGGGAGCCGTCGTACGGCAGGCCTGCAGGCGACGCCACTCACGGGTAATCCTGCGTCGGCATCTCGTCGAACCGCTCCCCGTGGCTCGTCCCGACCCTCCTCATCTGCCCAGCCTGGAGAGATCCATTTACCGAGCGACCGGTCGTCTCACCTTCGTGGTTGCGGCCATGGCCGCGCTCGCGACCACGCCCCTGGCCACCCAGGGTACCTGCATCGGCATCAAGGCCGGCCTGGCCCTGGCGAACATGCACGGCGACGCGGTGGGCGGATCGCTGGAGTTCTCGAACGGATTCCTCTTCGACCGGGGGCCCACCGCCCGTGTCGGGCTCGGCGTTCAACCCAGCGCCTGGAGCCCTGCCCTTGCTTCTTGCGCCGCAGGCAGGTCCTCGTCGGCGTCCTGCCAGATGGTCAGGACTTCCTGATAGAGATCGCGTGCTGCGTCGAGGTCGCCCTGGCGCCGGCGAATCTCGGCAAGACGCAGGTGGGCACGGAACCAGAATTCCTGCGCCTCGCTCCCGAGCGGGCGAAGGCCGATGAGCCTCTCGTAGCTCCGGGCCGCTTCGTCCAGGCGACCGGCGGCCAGGAGCGCCGTCGCCAGCGATTCGAGCGCTTCGGCACTACCTGTTTGCTCGTTGGCGGACGAGAGAAGTGCCACGGCCTCGTCGGTCCGCCCGTCCGCCAGCGCCAGCTCTCCGCGAGCCATGTCGAGGTAGGCAGCGTCGTTCCGCGTGTTCCGGTTGATGGACGAGTCGCTGGTGGGATCCTCTGCATTGCCGCCCGTCGCCACGAGGAGCCTTTGCGCCTCGCCCGTACGCCCGCTCCGTACGAGGAGCTTCACCGCGTAGTGCACCCATTCGGGGCCCAGGGCCATCCGGGAGACGAGCGCCTGGATGCGACCGATCTCTTCGCCGAACGCACGCGTCTCGCCTCGCGCCCATTGGGTCGCGGCGAGAAACAGCCGGTCCCGGAACTCGCTGACCTCCGCTCCGGTCGCGCGGTCGATGACGATGGCTTGTCCGAAGGACGCTTCCGCCGTCTCGTATAGCCCGCGGTACGTATCGAGGAGCGCCAACGAGCGGTAGCCCTTCGCTCGCTTGCTCGCGTCAGCTTCTGCCGTCATCGCCTGGAATACCTCGGCCGCGCGATCCAGCTCACCGAGCCTTACGAGGGTGAATCCGTACTCGTGGTTCACGAAGTCGCCCGTCATCTCGCTCGGTTGCAGGGCGAAGGCGCGATCGTAGGCGTCGCGCGCCTCCTCGTCTCGACCCATGCCCGTGTAGCACGTCGCCAGGTTGATGAGCGCCCCCCACGCTTTCGGATAGATGGCGATCACGTGCTGGAATGCCTCGGCGCCCTGCTCGAATTCGCTGAGGCCGGCCATGTACGTCCAGCCGAGTCGGAACCAGATCTCGTTGTCGTCGGGATACGCCCTGAGGTAGGCATTGTACGCCGTGACGGCGGCTTCGCGGTTCCCGCGCGCATCCTCGGCGAGTGCCGTGATCAGCAGTCGTTCCTTGAAGCTCAGGCGATCGAGGAGTCCGAGGGCCTTCGTCACGTGGGCCTCGCCCTCGCGGCGCGTGGCGCGGTCCGACGCCCTGTAGAAGATGAACCCCAGCGTCGCGTGCGCCATCGCGAAGCCCGGATCGAGCCTGACCGCCTCTTCGAGGAGGCGGACCGTCGTGTTCTCGTCCGGAGTGCTGTCGGCATCGGCGTACAGCTTGAGCGCCTCCAACGACGCCGTGGTCGCCTGAGGCAGGGGCAGGTGTTGCGCGGACAGCATCCGAAGCGACTCCCCCAGACTGCGTCGGACACGCGTCGCGAGGTCGTCGAGGGCGGGCAGCACGGCGTCCTTGTCCTCAGCCCGCACGGACTCGCTCCACACCATCGCGTGCGACGCGGGATCGATGAGGCGCGCCGTCAGCTGGTACACGCTCCCTACCTGCGCGACGCTGGAGGCGAGGATACCCTTCACTCCCTCACGCAACGCGATCTCGGAGGCTACGCCCTCGTCGATCGGGGTGTTGGCCCGCCGCTGCATGCGCGCGAGCGCGTCCCGCACGCGGCTCTCGGGAAACACGTTCACGTACTGCGATTGCGCGATGCCTACATCGAGCGCCTTCGCCAGCGAGCGGTCGAACACCTCGTCGCCTGTGAGGTTCTCGACATCGGCGATCAGGAGCCAATCCCGCTCGGCGAACGCCAGCGCCGGTTGTTCTGGCCACAGCAGGAAGGCGGCGACCAGTGCGAGGAGGCCGATACCGGCCGCAGTGGCCATGCGGCGGGTCCGCGACCAAGGGCGCGCGGCGCGCGCAGGCGCGTTCCCGGTCGACATGATCGACGCCAGCTCGTTGTGCACGTCACGGAACGTCTGGAAGCGCTCCTCGGGGTCCTTGGCGAGCATCCGCTCGATGACGTGGCCGAGTAGCGGAGGCGCTCCGGGCAGGTGGGTTTCGAGCGCCGGTGCCGGCTGGTCGAGCGTCGCGGCCGCCGTAGCGATCGCCGACGCGCCCGCGAACGGGCGGCGAGACGTCAGCATCTCGTACAGCACCAGACCGAGTGCGAAGATGTCCGACCGCGAATCCACCGGCTCGCCACGCAGCTGCTCCGGCGACATGTAGGGGAGGGTGCCGCTGAGTCCTGCCGTCGTCGTGAGGGGCGCGGTGGCATCCGCCACGCCGGTCGCGAGCTGCTTCGCGATCCCGAAGTCCATCACCTTGACGTGCCCGTCGCCGGCCAGCATCACGTTCGAAGGCTTCACATCGCGGTGGACCAGGCCGTGCCGCTGGGCGCAGTCCAGCGCCTCGGCCATCTCGTTGGCGAGTCTCAGCGCCTCCGGCAGTGGAATCGGCCCTTTCGTCAAGCGGTCCTTGAGCGTCCGTCCCTCGACATATTCCATGGCGATGAACGGATGGCCGTCGCTCTCGCCGACCTCGTACACCTTGCAGATGAACGGGTGGTCGAGGCGTGCTGCGGCCGTCGCCTCGCGGACCAGCCGCCTGCGGGCAGCCTCGTCGTCGGCATAGGCGGGCGACAGGAACTTGAGGGCGACCTTGCGACCGAGCTCGAGGTCCTCGGCCAGCGAGACGCTCCCCATCCCGCCCTCCCCGATGGGGGAGAGAATCCGGTAGCGGCTCGGCTGCCGTGCGTCCATGGCCGATTCCCGGGTGGGGGGAGGGCTACGACCTTATCTTGGGCGATTCCTCCTTCCCTGGCCAGCTTCCGATCGCGGGGCCGGTCTGCGCGTCAGCGCCCATAGCACTGCGGTTGTCCGCCGTACCCTCCGCGCCCGCCGCCGGACGCCACGTCGGCCAGGCTCGGGTCCCGCGGCCACACGTTGTCCGTGATGTCGCGATCGGGGAAACGGCATCCCGGATCCAGCGTGATCTTCCGGATCGCGCGGCCCCCGAAGTCGAGGACCGCGTCGAAGGTCCGGCTCCCGTCGAACCAGACGTCCACGGGCCACGTCACGACCGCGGTGGTGTCGTCGACCATCTTCGCGTTGGCCGTCGTCGCCGGGCGGGCGTCGCCGGGCGCCAGCGTCACCTCCAGCACGACCGGCGATGGCATGTCCCCGTCCTGCTTCACGGTCACCCTCGTGCGCGTCCCCTCCGTCGCCACGTTCTGGATGCCCCCGTCCACCGAGCTCGTCGTGAACAGCCACGCGTACCAGAACCACCCCAGGTCCCGGTGGAGCGCGTTGTCCATGAAGAAGGCGTAGTCCCATGGCGAGGGGTGCTTGAAGCGCCAGGCTTCGGCGTAGCCGCTCATGGCCCGCCACACGGCCGTGTCGCCCACGATGCCGCCGAGCATCGACAGCATCAGGGGCGCTTTCGAGTAGGCCTGGAACGAGTACATGGGCCCGCCGTAGTTGGCGTCCCACATGAGGGGGGCCTCCCGCTCGTCGCCGCTCGTGCGGCCGTAGCGCTGGCCAAGTCCGTCCAGGTCCACGGGGCGCCCCATCCGGTCGTCGCGGGACAGGATGTTCATGTACTGATTGAAGCCCTCGTCCATGAAGCCGTACCACGTCTCGTTGGTGCCGACCATCATGGGCCACCACTCGTGGCCGGTCTCGTGGTCCGCGGCACCCACGCTGGACATGATGAACGACGGGTACTCCATCCCCCCTTCGGGGCCGTCCACGATGGTCATCTGCGGGAAGGCGTAGGGCATCCACAGCTTCGAGTAGAACTCGAGGGCGTGCCGCACGGTGGGGCCGGCGTCCGCGTAGCGCTGGGCGTCGCCCGGGAGGTACAGGATCTGGATGGGGATGGGCCCCTTCCCGGGGATGGTGGCGCGGCTCACGTCCCACACGAACCGGTCGGACGTGGCCCACGCGAAGTCGGCCACGCTGTCGGCCACGAAGTGCCACTGCAGCCGGTCCCCGGCAGCGGTCGCCTTCCCGGGGCCCAGCTCCCCGGCGGTGACCACGCTCAGGGTGGTATCGGCGTCCAGCGCGTGGGACAGGCGCTCACGGGTCGTCGCGGTGAGCACCTCTTCGGGGTTCTGCAGGACGCCCGTGGCGCCCACCACCCATCCGGCGGGGACGTCGATGGTCACGTCGAAGCGGCCGAAGTTGTTGTAGAACTCCGAGGGCCCGAGATAGGGATCGGTGTCCCACCCGCCGTCCCTCAGGTCGTCGAACACCGCCACCCTCGGGTACCACTGCGCCACCTGGAAGAGGGAGTCCGCCCAGCTCCCCATGCGCAGGCCCCGCACGCTGTCGGAGCGGGGGACCTTGAAGCTCCACTCGGCTTCCAGCGTTCCACTGCCGTGCGCGGGGATGGGCGTGGGCAGCGTGATGCGCGCCGTCGTCTGGGTGATGCCGTACGCCGCCAGCCGCACCTGGGGAGCCTCGGCGCCGGGGCCGCGGAAGCGCCGCTGCGGCGGAGGGCTCAGGTCCACGTCCTCGCCGTTGAACGCCAAGCGGGTGACGGGCATCCCGTCTGTGATCTCCGGGACGGTCTCCAGACGCGGCACGTTGGGCGCGAAGATGTTCTGGTCCAGCCGCAGCTGGAGGCTCGTCATCGCCGAGTCGCTTGTGTTGTGGATCACGGCCGTCTCGCGGCCGCTCACGCGCGCCGACGCCGGGTCGAAGCGCGCGTGGATCGTGTAGTCCATCCACAGCTGCCAGTAGTTCGGGCCCGGCCGGCCAGTGGCGTCCCTCGTCCCGGCCGCCCATGCGCGGCGGATCATGTCGGTCATGGGGATCGTCCGGCGTATCGCCCGCTCGGGGAGCGTGGCGGCCGCGGAGGATGCCTGAGCAGAGGCGGCCCTGGGTGCGAAGGCCGCGCCGGCGAGGAGCGACAGCAGGACGACGGTTCTCTTGGTCATCGGATTCCCTCAGGTGGCGAGCTTGTCTCCGGAGAGACACGTCACGGGACGTCGCCGTTGATCGCAGGCGGGCGCACCGCCTGCCGAGGCGTGGATCTACACGGTAACTTCCACGCACGATGCACACCGCCCTGGTCTTCGACGTGCAGAAGTTCTGCATCCACGACGGTCCCGGCATCCGCACGACGGTCTTCTTCAAGGGCTGCCCGCTGTCGTGCTGGTGGTGCCACAACCCCGAGAGCCGTGGCCGCACCCCGTTCGTGCACTACGACCGGGAGCGCTGCCTCGGGTGCGGCGACTGCGTGCGGGCCTGCCCCGAGGGGGCGCTGGCGCTCGGGCCCGAGGGGGTGGTCACGGATGCGGCGGTCTGCCGGCAACACGGCGCATGTGCCGACGCCTGTCCGGCCGAGGCGCGCCGCCGCGTGGGCCGCACCATCGACGTCGACGGGCTGCTCGCGCAGGTGGAGCGCGACCGCCCCTACTACGAGGAGTCGGGCGGCGGGGTGACCTTCTCGGGAGGCGAGCCGCTCCTGCAGTGGCGGTTCCTGGTGGAGATGCTCTCGGCCTGCGGGGAACGCGGCCTGCACCGCGCCGTGGACACGACGGGGTTCGCAGCGCCGGGGGTGGTGCGGCGTGTCGCGGCGGAGGTGGATCTCTTCCTGTACGATCTGAAGGTGATGGACGACGCGCTGCACCGGCGGGCGACGGGCGTGCCCCTGAGGCCGATCCTGGACAACCTCGCGCTCCTCCTGTCGCTGGGCGCGCGGGTGCGGATCCGGATGCCGCTGATCCCCGGCGTCACCGACGACGCCGGCATCGATCGCCTGGGGACGTTCCTCGGTACGCTCCCTCCCGTCGACGGCGTGAACCTCCTGCCCTTTCATCGATCCGCCAGGGACAAGCACCGGAAGTTCGACATGCCCTGGCTCATGGAGCACGACGGGGACATCCCGCAGGACCGGGTGGCGGCGTGGGCCGCACACCTCGCGTCGCGTGGGCTCCCGGTCAGCGTGGGCGGGTGAGCGCTCACCCCCCGGGGAGACCTGGACCGTGAACGAACGCGTCGGCAGGCTGCTGGAGCGGAGCTTCGGGGCGGAGCCCACCCTCTCCACCGAGCGGGCCGAGATCGTCACCCGCTTCTATCGGGAGAACGAGGGCCGGCACCCGGTGCCGGTCCTCCGGGCGCTCGCGTTCCTGGAGCTGTGCGAGAAGAAGACGATCCACATCGGGGAGGACGAGCTGATCGTCGGGGAGCGCGGCCCCGCGCCCAAAGCGGTGCCCACCTTCCCCGAGCTCACCTGCCACTCGGTCGAGGACCTGCGCACCCTCGACTCGCGCGAGCGGACCCGCTACCGCGTGGACGACGCGTCCGTCATGGTCTACGAGCGGGACGTCATCCCGTTCTGGCAGGGCCGCACCATGCGCGACCGCCTCTTCCAGCAGTCGTCCGAGCCATGGCGTCTCGCGTACGAAGCCGGCGTCTTCACCGAGTTCATGGAACAGCGCGCGCCCGGCCACACCGCCCTCGATGGAGAGATCTACCGGAAGGGGATGCTCGACTACAAGGCGGAGATCGCCGAGCGCCGGGCGCGGCTCGGCAACCTGTCCGATCCGGACGAGGCGGCGAAGGACGCTCAGTTGCGGGCGATGGACGTCGCCTGCGACGCGACCATCCGCTTCGCCGAGCGCCACGCCGATCTGGCGGAGGCGATGGCTGGTAGGGTGCTCGGCCCGGCGCGCCGGGCCGAGCTGCTCGAGATCGCGCGCGCGTGCAGGCGTGTGCCGGCACACGCCCCGCACACATTCCACGAAGCGATCCAGGCCTATTGGTTCGTCCACCTCGGCACGGTCACGGAGCTGAACGGGTGGGACGCGATGAACCCCGGCCACCTGGACCAGCACCTGTGGCCGTTCTACCGGCGGGGTCTCGTAGACGGCAGCCTGGACCGGGAGCGAGCGAAAGAGCTGCTCAGCTGCCTGTGGATCAAGTTCAACAACCAGCCTGCGCCCCCGAAGGTCGGCGTGACCGCGCAGGAGAGCGGCACCTACAACGACTTCACCAACATCAACCTGGGGGGACTCACGCGGGAGGGCACGGACGCGGTCAGCGAGCTGTCGTACCTGATCCTGGAGGTCGTGGACGAGGTGCACCTCCTCCAGCCCCAGAGCAACATCCAGGTGAGCGCCCTCACGCCGGATCGCTTCCTGGAGGCGGCGTGCCGCGTGGTGCGCCGGGGGTACGGCTATCCGTCGATGTTCGGCGCGGACACGGTGGTGGCCGAGCAGGTCCGCGCCGGCAAGTCGGTGGAGGACGCCCGCGAGGGGGGCACCAGCGGCTGCATCGAGACCGGCGCGTTCGGCAAGGAAGCCTACCTCCTGACCGGGTACCTGAACACGCCGAAGATCCTCGAGATCACGCTCCACGACGGCGTCGACCCGGCTTCGGGGAAGCGGCTCGCGCCCCCGCTCGGCGACCCGCTCGCGTGGGCCTCCTTCGATGACCTGTACGAGGCGTTCGAATCTCGCCTCCGCCACTTCGTGGACGTGAAGGTCGAGATGAACGAGCGCATCGAGCGCCTGTTCGCGACCACGTGCCCCGCGCCTCTCCTGTCCGTGGTGATCCGCGACTGCATCGAGAACGCGCGCGACTACCACGACGGCGGCCCCAGGTACAATACGACCTACATCCAGTGCTGCGGGATCGGCACGACGACCGACAGCCTGTCCGCCATCCGCACCCATGTCTTCGACGGCGGCACGGTGGGCATGGACCGTCTGCTGGCCGCGCTCGCCGGCGACTTCGGGGACGCAGAGCCGCTGCGGCAGCGCCTGCACAACAAGACGCCCAGGTTCGGCAACGACGACGACCGCGCGGACACGCTGATGCAGCGGATCTACGCGTCGCTCCTCGACGCCATCGACGGGCGCCCGAACACGCGCGGTGGCCGCTACCACTTGAACATGCTGTCCACGACGTGCCACGTGTACTTCGGAACCCGTGTGGGCGCCACGCCGGACGGACGCAGGGCCGGCCTGCCCATCTCCGACGGCACGTCGCCGGCGCATGGGGCCGATCGGTGCGGGCCGACGGCGGTGTGTCGCTCCCTGGCGAAGATGGACCAGGTCCGTTCCGGCGGGACGCTGCTCAACCAGCGATTCCTCCCGCAGGTGCTGGAGGGGGAGGCGGGCGTGCGCAGCCTCGCGGCGCTCGTGCGGACCTACTTCCGCCTGGGCGGCCACCACATCCAGTTCAACGTCGTGGGAACGGACACGCTACGCGACGCCCAGGCCCACCCCGAACGCTACCGTGACCTCCTGGTGCGCGTGGCGGGCTACAGCGACTACTTCGTCGACATCGGGCGCGACCTCCAGGAGGAGATCATCAGCCGGACCGCGCAGGGCGGGTGGTAGGGGAGGCGCACGCGTTCCGGAGCGAACGCGTGCCGGGTTGGCTCGCGGCCTTGCGTCCCCCGGCGGCGCCGGGGATGTTGCGCCCTCCCCCTCGAACCTCCGTCCGGGAGAGCTTCATGCGCGTGCCGTCACGGGTCGTCCTGGTCGCCGTCGCCTCCGCGGCCCTCGCCTGTTCGGCCGACCGTGGCCCCTCCGGATCGGAGACGACGGACGCGGCGATCGCCCGCGTCACCGCGGGCCTCAGGCCGGGAGCCGTCGCGAAGGGGCGACCGCCGACCTCGTTCCGGCTGGCAGAGCGCATGGAGCACTACCACGTGCCGGGCGTCTCCATCGCGGTGGTCGACAGCGGCCGCATCGCCTGGGCTCGCGGCTTCGGCGTGAAGGAGGTGGGAACCGTCGACTCGGTGACCGCGACGACGCTCTTCCAGGCCGCGTCGATCTCCAAGCCCGTGGCCGCCACCGCCATGCTGCGGCTCGTCGAGGAGGGGCGCCTCGACCTGGACACCCCGGTGAACCGGTACCTGACGAGCTGGAAGGTCCCCGAGAACGCGTTCACCGCCAGGGAGCCGGTGACACTGCGCCGCATCGTCTCGCACAGCGCGGGGCTCACCGTCCACGGGTTCCCGGGATACGCCGCCGGCGAGCCCCTGCCCACCGTCCCGCAGATCCTGGACGGCGCGCCGCCGGCCAACACGGCACCGGTCAGGGTGGACACCCTCCCGGGCGCGATCTCGAGGTACTCCGGGGGTGGCGTGACGGTGGAGCAGCTCCTCATGACCGACGTGACGGGCGAGCCCTTCCCGGAGCTGATGAAGCGCCTCGTCCTGGACCCGGCGGGGATGGCGCGCTCCACCTACGAGCAGCCCCTCCCGGAGCAGCGCAGGGGAGAGGAGGCCGCCGGATACCGCTCCGACGGGACGCCCATCGAGGGGCGCTGGCACACCTACCCCGAGATGGCGGCGGCCGGCCTGTGGACCACGCCCACCGACCTCCTGAAGTGGGCGATGGCCATCACCGCGGCACGGGATGGCGCACCCGACGGGCTGCTCTCGCAGGAGATGGCGAGGGAGATGCTCACGCCCCAGAAGGGCGACTTCGGGCTCGGCCCGGGGCTGGGCGGGACCGGCTCCGGCTTCCACTTCGGTCACGGCGGCGCCAACGAGGGGTTCCGGTGCCAGCTCATCTACTTCCCCGAGACCGGCCAGGGTGCGGCCGTCATGACCAACGGCGACGGCGGCGGCGGGCTCGCCCAGGAGATCCTCCTGGCCGTGGCGTCCGAGTACGGGTGGTCGGACTACGGTCCCCGGGAGATCGACGCGCTGGCCATGGACAGCACGGCGCTGGACTCCTTCGTGGGTGAGTACGGGCTCGATCAACCCCCCGTGACCCTCTCGGTCACGCGTGCAGGAGCGTCGCTCTTCGCGGAAGCGGCCGGATACCTCGAGAAGGAGGAGATCGTCTTCACCGAGCCCGACCGGGCGGTCGGCCTGGACTCGGGCACGCGGCTCTCGTTCGTCGGCCCGCCCGACGGAAAGGTGGACCGCGTCGAGGTGGCGGGCATCACGCTGACACGGCGCTAGCCGGACCCTCCCTCCCGAGGCGCGGTTCACACGCGTGGCGCGGGTCGGCATGTGAGGTTGCTGCTCGGCGTCCCCTCCTCTACCGTGCGCTCTGGGCCGGGAGGGCGGTGGGCCACCCCGGTCGCATCTCCGCCCCTCGACCTGGTGAGCCTCCCATGCGCCGCACGCGATCGCTTTTCGGCCTCTTCCTGCTGGCGGTCCCCGGCGGTCTCTCCGCCCAGGTGGACGCGCGGATGTTCCGCTATCCCGACGTCTCGGCGACGCAGATCGCGTTCGTCTACGCCGGCGACATCTGGGTGGTCCCCAAGACGGGCGGGGTAGCCACGCGCCTGAGCTCTCCCCGCGGGGAGGAGTCCTTCCCCCGCTTCTCCCCCGACGGCTCCAGGATCGCCTTCACCGGGAACTACGACGGCAACGAAGACGTCTACGTCGTCCCGACGATGGGGGGCACGCCGACCCGGATCACCTACCATCCCCTCCCCGACCGGCTGGTGGACTGGAATCCGGACGGTACGCGCGTGCTGTTCGCGTCGCTGCGCGAGAGCGGCCGCCTGCGCTACAGCCAGCTCTACCAGGCACCGGCGACGGGCGGCATCGCCACGAAGCTGCCACTCCCGTACGCCGAGTTCGGGGCGTTCTCGCCGGACGGGCGGAGGATCGCGTACATGCCCAAGTCCCGCGACTTCCGCAACTGGAAGCGCTACCGCGGCGGCTGGGCTCCCGACATCTGGCTCTTCACGTTGAGCGACTCCTCCGCGACCAACCTCACCGAGAACGACGCGAACGACGGACAGCCCATGTGGGCGGGCGACACGCTGTACTTCCTTTCGGACCGTGGGCCCGCTCAGCGCGCGAACCTCTGGACCCTCGACCCCGCGACCGGCGCCACTCGCCAGGTGACGACCTTCACGGACTTCGACGTCACGCTCCCCGCCATCGGCCCCCAGGACATCGTGTTCCAGGCCGGAGGAAGCCTCTACCGGTACGAGCTGGCGTCCGGCCGGACGGCCGAAGTGAACGTCGAGGTCGTGACGGACCTGGCGACCGTCAAGCCTCGGGAAGAAGATGTGCAGAGCCTCATCCAGTGGGCGGACGTCTCCCCGACCGGGAAGCGCGCGGCGTTCGTGTCGCGCGGTGATGTCTTCACCGTCCCCTCGGAGTACGGTCCGGTGCTCGATGTGACGCGCACCTCCGGCATCGCGGAGCGCTACGCGACGTGGTCTCCGGACGGGAAGACGCTGGCCTACTGGAGCGATCGGAGCGGCGAGTACGAGCTGACGATCCGACCGGCCGACGGGACGGGAACGGAGCGCAAGCTCACGTCCATGGGCGCCGGGTTCCGCTACCAACCCCGATGGGCGCCGGACAGCAAGCGGATCGCCTTCGCCGACCAGGCCATGCGGATCTACGTCTACGATCTCGACCGCAGTCGGCTGACGCGAATCGACAGCAGCGCCGTCTGGATGGGCCACCCGGCCCTGGAGAACATGGCGTTCAACTGGTCGGCCGACGGCAGGTGGCTCACCTACGCCCGACCCATCACGTCCAGCAACTCCGCCGTCTTCCTCTACGACACCCGGGATGGAGCACTGCACCAGGCGACGTCGGGCTACTACAACGACCTGCGGGCGGCGTTCGACCCGGCCGGCAAGTACCTGTACTACCTGTCGAATCGGAACTTCGAGCCGGTCTACGGCGATTTCGACAACTCCTGGACCTATCCCAACGCCACCAGCGTCGTCGCCGTCCCCCTGCGTGCCGACGTCCCCTCACCGCTCGCACCCCGGAACGACGTGGAGGGAGCGTCCGACGAGAAGAAGCCGGAAGGAGGGGTGGCTGCCGACACGACCCGGGCGCCCGTCGAGATCACGCTGGACGGCTTCGAGGCGCGGGCAATCGTGCTGCCGCCCAAACCCGGCAACTACGGGGACATCGCGGCGGTGAAGGGCAAGGTGATCCTGCACCGTGGTCCGCGCACGGGCGGGGGAGACGGGGACAGTCCACTCGTGTACTGGGACCTCGCCGAGCGCGAGGAGAAGACGATCGTCCCCGACGCGGACGCGTTCGCGCTCTCCGCGGACGGCAACAAGCTCCTGGTTCTGAACGACTCCAAGTGGGCCATCGTGGACGTGAAGCCGGAGCAGAAGATGGACAAGCCGCTCCGAACGGCCGAGATGACCATGGAGGTGGATCCACGCGCCGAGTGGCGGCAGATCTTCACCGACGTGTATCGCTTCGAGCGTGACTTCTTCTATGACGCCGGCATGCACGGGACGGACTGGAGCGGGCTCCACGAGCGGTACGGCAAGCTCATCGACGAATCCGTGACGCGGTGGGACGTGAACTGGGTGATCGGCCAGTTCATCGCCGAGCTGAGCTCGTCGCACACCTACAACGGCGGCGGTGACGTCGAGCAGGGCCCGAGGCGGCGGGTCGGGCTGCTGGGCGCCGACTTCGCGCTCGAGAACGGTGCGTTCCGCATCCGGCGCATCGTAGGGTCCGCGCCCTGGGACGACGTGAAGTCGCCGCTGGCCGAGCCCGGCGTGGACGTGCACGAAGGCGACTACGTCCTTGCCGTGAACCACGTCCCGCTCGATACGTCGGAGGATCCCTTCGCGGCCTTCCAGGGCCTCGGCAACGAGCCTGCGCTCCTCACGGTGAATGCCTCGCCCAGCATGGACGGTGCCCGTCAGGTGCTCGTGAAGCCGGTGCCGGACGACACGGATCTCCGCTTCGCGGAGTGGATCGAGCAGCGGCGCCAGCAGGTGGACGCGGCCACGAACGGCCGGGTGGGCTACATCTACGTCCAGAGCACGGGGGTCGATGCCCAGAGCGAGCTGCTCCGCCAGTTCATGGCGCAGTGGCGCAAGGACGGGCTGATCATCGACGAGCGGTGGAACAGCGGCGGTCAGATTCCGGACCGGTTCATCGAGCTGCTCAACCGGCCGATGCTCGCGTTCTGGGCCGTGCGCAACGGCGAGAGCTGGCAGTGGCCGCCGGTGGCGCACGTGGGGCCGATGGCCATGCTCATCAACGGATGGAGCGGGTCCGGCGGCGACGCCTTCCCGTTCTATTTCAAGGAAGCCGGGCTCGGGCCGTTGATCGGCGAGCGTACGTGGGGCGGCCTGATCGGTGTCTCCGGCGCGCCGGGCCTGATCGACGGCGGCAACGTCACCGTGCCGACGTTCCGCATGTACGACCCGCAGGGGAACTGGTTCCCCGAGGGGCACGGCGTGGATCCCGACATCGCCGTCGTCGACGATCCGGCACAGCTCGTGCGCGGCCACGACCCGCAACTCGAGCGGGCGATCGCCGAGGTCATGCAGGCCCTGAACGCGAATCCGAACCTGCGTCCGGCGAGGCCGCCGCGGGTGAATCGTTGATGCGGGTCGGTTGCGGTCGACCTTCGCCGTCAATCGAAGCGCCGTGTCGCCTGGCAGGCCGCCCAGGGGGCCGGCATATTGACCACGCGGCGGAATCCCGTCCGCAACCACACGGCCACTGGGCTGGAGAGAAGAGCAAATGCCTGAGAGCGTGTACAAAGTGATCGAATTGGTGGGAACGTCCACGGAGTCGTGGGAAAAGGCAGCCACAGCGGCTGTCCAGCTCGCCTCCAAGTCGCTTCGGGATCTGCGTGTTGCGGAGATCTCGGAGCTGGACCTGCAGCTGAAGGACGGCGCCGTTCAGAGCTACCGCGCGAAGGTCAAGGTCTCCTTCAAGTACGAACCCGGCACCTGACCGGAGCTGAGCGGGAGTCGGTAGGGATCGTAGTCCGGACCCCCCTGCCGGCCCGCCACCGTCCCGCCGCGGCGGTGGTCTCGACGAACGCAAGGGCGGGATGACTCCGAAAGCGGCCGAAGCTCCATCCGACCACGCTGCGGTCGTAGCGGGGGAGCTGGGGGCGAGCGTCCAGCAGGTGCGGGCTACGGCCGCGCTCCTGGCCGACGGGGCGACGGTGCCGTTCATCGCCCGCTACCGGAAGGAGGCCACCGGTTCTCTCGACGAGGTGGCGATCGCCGCCGTGCGGGACCGCATGGGGCAGCTCGCCGAGCTCGACAAGCGACGCGACGCCATCCTGGATTCGCTCTCGGAACGAGGCCTCCTCGACGACGACCTTCGGCGCCGCATCGCGGGCGCCGACACCCTGCCGGGCCTGGAAGACATCTACCTGCCCCACCGGCCGAAGCGCCGTACCCGGGCGATGGTGGCGAGGGAGGCGGGCCTCGAACCGCTGGCGAGAGCCCTCCGGGCGCAGGCCGACGTGCAGATCGACCTGACGGCCTTCGAGGACCGCGACGCTGCCCTGTCCGGAGCCCGGGACATCATCGCGGAGGACGTCGCCGAGGACGCCGAGGTGCGTCGCCAGCTACGCACCCTGTTCGCCCGGCGGTCGTCGCTCGTGTCGGCTGTGATCAAGAAGAAGGAGGCCGAGGCGACGAAGTACAGGGACTACTTCGCATGGTCCGAGCCCCTTCCCCGAGCTCCGTCCCACCGCATCCTCGCCATCCTGCGCGGTGGCAACGAGGGGTTCCTCAGGGTCCAGGCGAGGCCCGACGAAGCCGACGCCCTGGCGAGGCTGAGGCGACGCTTCCTGCGAGGAGACGGTTTCGCCTCGGAGCACGTGGGGCTAGCCCTGGAGGATGCGTACAAGCGCCTGCTCCTGCCGAGCCTCGAGCGAGAGGCCTTGAAGGCCGCGAAGGCCCGGGCCGACGAGGATGCCATCCGCATCTTCGTGACCAACCTCCGGGAGCTCCTCATGGCGGCGCCGTTCCGCGGCAGGCGGATCATCGCCATCGATCCCGGCTTCCGGACCGGCTGCAAGGTCGTGGCGCTGGACGCCCAGGGAACGCTCCTGCACAACACCACCGTCTTCCCGACGACGGGTCCGGGTGGGCGCGAGGAGGCCGAACGGGTGGTCCGGGACCTCGTCCGGCGCTTCTCCCCCGATGCGTTCGCGGTGGGCAACGGCACCGCGGGGAGGGAGACCGAAGCGTTTCTCCGGGATCTGGCGCTGGATCTTCCGGTGATCATGGTTGACGAGGCCGGCGCGTCCGTCTACAGCGCCAGCGACGTCGCCCGCGAGGAGCTCCCGGATCACGACCTGACCGTCCGGGGTGCCGTCTCCATCGGGCGTCGCCTTCAAGATCCACTGGCCGAGCTGGTCAAGATCGACCCCAAGTCCATCGGCGTGGGCCAGTATCAGCACGACGTGGACCAGGCTCGACTCAAGTCCGCGTTGGACGACACCGTGACGAGCTGCGTGAACGCGGTGGGCGTGGACCTCAACTCCGCGAGCGCCTCGCTACTCACCTACGTCGCCGGCCTGGGTCCCGCGCTCGCCAGGAACGTCGTACGGTGGCGTGAGGAGAACGGCCCCTTTCGCACCCGCCGTGACGTGATGAAGGTGCCGCGGTTGGGGGCGAAGGCCTTCGAGCAGGCCTCGGGCTTCCTGCGCATACCGGACGGATCGCACCCTCTGGACGGGAGCGGTGTGCATCCCGAGCGCTACGGTCTGGTCGAACGCATCGCAGACGACCTCGGATGCTCCGTGGGCGACCTGCTCACGGATGCCGGACTCCGGGGCCGCATCGTCCCCGACCATTACGTCGGGGAGGGCGTGGGCCGCCCCACCCTGCTCGACATCCTCGAGGAGCTCGCCCGTCCGGGACGCGATCCCCGTCCGCCGTTTTCGGCCTTTTCGTTCGCGGACGTCCACGCCATCGCCGATGTGGCCCCCGGCATGGTCCTGCCGGGCATCGTCACCAACGTCACCGCGTTCGGCGCCTTCGTGGACATCGGCGTCCACCAGGATGGCCTCGTCCACGTCAGCCAGCTGGCCGATCGCTACGTGAAGGACCCCCACGAGGTCGTCCGGGTGCGCCAGCAGGTTCAGGTCCGCGTCCTCCAGGTGGACGTAGCGCGGAAGCGTATCGGCCTTTCAATGAAGAAGGCGTAACATGTCCAGGTCACGTTCATCCTGGTGCACGAAGGAGCGTCGCGTGAACCGACGCCCTGCCGCCCTCGCGGTCGCCTGCGCGCTTCTGGCCGCTGCATGCGCCCGGTCGCCGGAAGCTCCCCTCGCGGCCGATCTCGTCCTCTTCAACGGCACCGTCCTCACCGTCGACGCCGCGGACCGCGTCGCGACGGCCGTCGCGGTGAAGGACCACCGCATCCTCGCCGTCGGCTCGGACGGGGACGTTCTGCGGCTGGCCGGCCCCGCGACCGAGCGCATCGATCTGGCGGGCCGCACGGCGACACCCGGCCTCCTGGACGCGCACGCCCACTTCCTGAACGGGGGCGTGGACCGGCTCTACGACCTGGATCTCAGCTACCCCGGGGTGAAGAGCATCGAGGACGTGAAGGCGCGAATCGCGCGCCGTGTCGCGGAGGCCCGTCCGGGGGAGTGGATCACCGGCCGCGGATGGGACGAGGGCAAGCTGGAGGAGCTGCGCTACATCCTCGCCTCCGACCTCGACTCCGTCGCCCCCGCGAATCCCGTCTGGCTCGTGCACACCATGGGTCACTACGGGACGGCGAACAGCGCCGCCCTGCGGCTCGCCAACGTGACACGCGCGACGCCGGATCCCGAGAGTGGCACCATCGACCGTGCCCCCGACGGGGCGCCGACGGGCGTGCTCAAGGAGAGCGCGCAGGGACTCGTCGGCGGACTCGTGCCCGACTTCACCGGGGAGCAGCTCCGCGCGGGCATCCGCGATCTGGCGCGCGCCTTCAACGCGGAGTGCATGACCGGCGCGAAGGACCCCGGAATCGGTCCGGACGGCTGGGCCGCCTACCGGGACGTGCTCGCCCAGGATTCGCTGAGCGTTCGCGTCTTCGTGTTGTGGAGCGTCGACCGGACGGTCGAAGCGGCCAGGGACGTGATCCGGCGCATCGCGCCGTTCACGCGCCCGTACGTGAGCACCGGCGACGACCATCTCGTCTCCGGGGGCGTGAAGCTCTACATGGACGGCAGCGGCGGTGCGCGCACGGCGTGGGTGTACGACGACTGGAACCGGGGCCGCGATTCCGTGGACACGGGCAACCGGGGCTACCCGGCCACCGACCCCGACGTCATCCGCGAGCAGATCCGTCTCTTCACCGACGCCGGCATCCACGTCAGCGTGCACGCCATCGGGGACCGGGCCATCGACTGGGTGGTGGACAGCTACGCCGCGGCCCTGGACGCGAACCCGGTCAGCGGCCTCCGTCACGGCATCGTCCACGCGAACATCCCCACCGACCACGCCCTCGACGTCATGGCGCGCCTCCAGCGGCAGTACGACGCCGGCTTCCCGGAACCGTCCGCCACCTTCATGTGGTGGATCGGGGATACCTACGCGGGCAACTTCGGCGCCGAGCGGTCGCAGCGCCTCGACCCGTTCAGGACGTTCCTTGCGAGAGGCATCCGCTGGGCAGGTGGCTCCGACTTCGACGTCACGCCCTTCTCCGCGCGCTACGGCGTCTGGGCTTCGGTCGCCCGCCGGACGGAACGGGGCGTCTACGGGCCCACGCCGTTCGGCACCGACGAGGCCATCGACGTCCACGACGCCCTCAGGTCCTTCACCACGTGGAGCGCACACCAGTTCTTCATGGACGACCGGATCGGCTCCCTCGAGCCGGGCAAGTACGCCGACATCGCTGTCTGGGACCGCAATCCCTACGCGGTCCCCACCGGGGATCTGCGCGACATGCGGTGCGAGATGACGGTCTTCGACGGAGAGGTCGTCTACCGGGCGGAGGGATCCTGAGGGCGGGTTGACGGCACCGCCGGGGGAGGCGCGGACCAGTGGATCGGATACGGACCCGCTCAACGCCCGGGAGGCCGCGCGTGTCCCCGGATGGCCCTCTCTCTCCGCGTTCTCAGCCCCGGAGAACCGAAATGCTCCACCGAAGGAGAGCCGTCGAGCTCCTCCTCGCCGCGGTCTGCACGCTGCTGCCCTCGAGCCTGGTGGCCCAGGACGTGCGTGGGCAGGTGCTCTCCGACGAGGATGGCAGAGCGCTGGTGGGCGCCCGGGTCGTGCTCGAGGACTCGGCCGGCCGGTCCATCTCCGTCGTGCTGTCGGACGCACGCGGCGCCTTCCACGTAGACGCCCCCGGCCCCGGGGGGTTCGTGCTGCGCGGCTACCATCCGGGACACGAGACCGGCCCCGTCCCGGTGACCGTCGCCGAGAACGCCGCGGTGGATGTGGAGCTCCGCCTCCCGGCAGTGGCCATCCCCCTGGACGACATGTCCACCGACCCGGGAAAGTCGTGCCGGATCCCCGAGGCCACCGCCGAGCGCGTGCTGGCGCTCTGGAACGAGGTGGGCAAGGCGCTCAAGGTCGCCGTGCTCGTGGAGGATCAGGGCCTCCACGGCTTCGAGATCGAGACGTGGTACAAGCAGCTCGATCCCCGACGCCTCGAGGTGATGGAGGAAGCTCGATCGCCCCGGGCCGGATTCCACCCCACGACGCGCATCCCCAGCCCCCCGGCCGACGAGCTGGCCAGGGAGGGCTTCGTCCGGGGTGGTGGGCCCGGTGAGAGCCTGGCCTTCTACGGGCCGGACGCCCGCACCCTGATGTCCGTCACGTTTCCCTCGACCCACTGCCTCGGCTTCGCGGACGACGGGCCCGAGGACGGATGGGTGGGGCTGACCTTCAGCCCGCTGGACGAGCGGGCGATGGACGTCGAGGGTACCCTCTGGATCGATGGCGTGACCTACGAGCCGCAGCGGCTGGAGTACCGCTACAGCAGGCTTCCCTGGCCGGTGAAGGCCGACAAGGTGGGCGGCGGCGCCGAGTTCCGGCGCCTCTCCGACGGCGCGCTCATCGTGAGCCGGTGGTGGATGCGCATGCCCCGGGTGGGCGTCGGGCAGAGCCGGATCACGCAATGGGCGGAGCCGACCCGGCGCTACACCCTCGCCGCGGTGTTCGAGGAGGGAGGAGAGGTCCTGCGGGTGCGGATGCCCGGAGGGATGGTGGAGGAAGTGCGGCAGGAGTAGGGCGGGGCGCGCCCGCCCCTCACTGCGCGATGAAGTATCCCGGCAGGACCGTGTCCAGGACGAGGATGGCCAGGATCATCGACGCCGCCAGCGCATGCACGCGGGCGCTCTTCGACGCGGCCAGGACGACCGCCAGCGGTATGGTGAGCCACCCCGAGAGGTTGTCCAGCTGGAACACATCCACGTCGAAGGCGACCGGCTTCACGAAGGTCCCGACCACCGTGCCCGCCGCCACGAGACCCCACAAGAGGGGCGACTGCCGATAGTAATACGTGCGGACGTCGGCGTGCTGGACAGGGTCCGGATAGAGGAGAAACGCGATCAGGAAGATGGAGATCGGTCCGAGGAGCAGAACGCAGGTCTGCAGGTAGGTGATCTCCGGCAGGAGCCGGAGGTCCCAGCTCTCCCACCAGAGCTGGAGCAGCGCCAGGAAGATCCCGACCTGGAACAGCGAGTGGATCCAGTAGAACCGGACGGTGTCCCGCGCCCGGAGGAGCCGACCGGCGCCCGACAGGATCTCGGCGATGCCCAGCCCGATGATGATCGACATCAGGATCATCAGGAACTCGAAGAGCTGCATCAGGCCCTCGCCGAGATGGGAGTGGAGGTGGTCACGCGGACTGCCGTCATAGTAGCCTAGCCGCCGCGAGCTTGAAAGTGACCCTCCAGGGACGGCGGGCAGGCGACGCAGTGCGGCAGTCCGGGTCCGGAGACGACCCGGGTTTGCACCCCGCCCCACCGCCACGCGACATTGACCTCCTCCCGCCGCGGAGCCCCCCGGCTCCGTTCGCGTCCAAGCTCAAACCGCGACCCGACATGCCATCGATCACAGGGGGAGGCCTCCTCGCGGCCATGCTGGCCGAAGAGGGGGTGGAGGTCGTCTTCGGCATCATCGACGGAACCTACTTCGGATTCTACGCGGCCCTCCGGGAGCATGGGATCGCGCTCGTCGGTCCCCGGCACGAGTCCAGTGCCGCGCACATGGCAGGAGCCTACGCGCGCCTGACCGGGAAGCTGGGCGTGTGCATGGCCAGCAACGGACCCGGCGTGGCCAACGTCCTCCCCGGCGTGGCCGTGGAGAACGGCGAGGGCAACCGCGTCCTCCTGATCACCAGCTCGCGGCGCACGGGCATCACCTACCCGGACAGGGGCGGCACCTTCCAGTACTTCGACCAGGTGGCCGTCACCAAGCCGATGACCAAGTGGTCGGGCACGGTGCCCTCCTTCGAGCGCATCCCCGAGCTGATGCGGCGGGCGTTGCGCACGAGCTTCCGCGGGCGGCCGGGGGTGGTCCACCTCGACGTGCCGGAGAACGTCATGAACGGGACGTTCAAGCCCGACGCGCTGGACGTGCGCCCTCCCTCGGCGTACCGCGTCACGACGC
>Ga0307423_1000690_pt1 | contig 22442 bp, 21 predicted proteins | sample SalMarWE160310MG_FD_202154 | JGI IMG/M metagenome (GOLD analysis project Ga0307423, IMG submission 202154) | Salt marsh sediment microbial communities from the Plum Island Ecosystem LTER, Massachusetts, United States - WE1603-10 | ecosystem: Environmental > Aquatic > Marine > Intertidal zone >...
GACGCATCGTTAGCATTATGGGGATAAGTATGAGTAGAAGCGTTGCGGCCTTGCTTGTTCTTGTCTTCCTAATCGTTTCAGGTGTAATTATCTTTCCGTTTGTTTCTACTGCTTCTGCCGCTTCTGCAGATTCTTGGACTACAAAAGTTTCGATGCCTCAGGGCAAGAGCAGTTTCGGAATAGCGGTAATGGACGGAAAAATCTACGCCATTGGCGGCTGCATTCGTAATTATGTATCGAGCTGGACAGAAGGATTGTCAGGCACTATCGAAGCTGTGAACACAAATTACGAGTACAATCCGACTATAGACCGTTGGGCTATCAAGGCACCGATGCCGACGTCAAGATACAATTTTGCTACAGTAGTTTATGAGGACAGCATCTACTGCGTAGGGGGCTTACAAAATGTCTTTCGAAATGGTCGCAGTGAGGAGGTTAGTACCACGGCAGTTGAAGTTTTCAACTTTTCAACAAACAAGTGGGAAAACAAAACACCAATACCTACTCCCAGAGACTTCTTTGCCACAATAGTCTACAAAGATAATATCTACTGCATAAGTGAAGGGATAAATGAAGTCTATAACGTAGCCACTGACACTTGGCAAACCGAAGCACCTGCGCCTTTCAACGGAAGTATCGTAACGGCAAATGTTGTAAATGGCAAACTCTACTTGACATCAGATTCCCTATTGCATGTTTATAATCCAGCCACGAACTCTTGGAGCTCTAAGGCTTCTATACAAACTGAAAACTACGGGACTGTTTCTGCGGTACTTGATAACAAAATATTTTTCATAAGTGCAGGTTTAACTCAAATATACGACCCTGAAACCAACACGGTTAGTTTGGGGGCATCTCCATCTCCCGACCATGTTATTGGTGTAGCGTTTGCAACGAATGGCGAGATGGCGCCTAAGCGAATCTACGTCTTTGGTGTGGGCACTGACCTTCAAGTTAGCTTGACTCAGGCTGTGACCGTTCAAGTTTACGACCCTGAAGCTGACAGTTGGTCAGTCGGCGCAAATATGCCTGCGGTCCGCGTTAACGTTGGTTTCGCAGTGGTGAACGAGAAGATATACGCGATTGGAGGCAACAGCGTTACCACCTCTCCTGGCGTTTATCCTGCTTACCCAGATGTCCATGTTTCACAATATGCAACTAACGAGCAGTACACGCCTTTTGGTTACGGCACCATTCCGCCTGTGGTTTCGGTCATTTCTTCACAAGACCCGACATACAGTCAAGCTGATGTTCCTATAGTTTTTTCGGTGAATAAGCCAGTCAGTTGGATAGGCTATAGCCTTGACGGTCAGGATAATATTACGGTGGTTGGCAACGCTACTATGACTGGTTTATCAAACGGTGTACATAAAGTGACGGTTTACGCAGAGGATTCCTTTGGTAATGTGGGTGTCTCTGATACGGTGAGTTTCAATGTGGCGGTGGGGGTTCCTTTTTCGGCTGTGCTTGTGGCAACAGCTTCTGCTGCGTCTGTAGCCATCATTGGCATATGTGTCATAATTTACTTCAAGAAACGCAAACACTGAACACTGCTTGTGTTAACACTTTATTCTTTTACACTTTAACTGAGAAGAGTGCGCCTTAAAGAATTACTTTTAAAAAAACGATCCGACCACTTTTTATTATTGGCTTGTTTAATCGAGCCTAGACAGTTCAATACTTTAGTATTGCAATATAACTTAAACCGTAAAAAAGTATAACCACTTTATTGTTTTTCCATAAACGGTAGGTCAGACAGTACGTTTTATTTATAAGGGGCTATAGATTGTTCCAAGCGCTAGAGTACAAGGTAAAGTGGCTTTTTTTGGTAGAAGTAGGGTAAATGAAATAAATCTACTTGTTTACTGTGGTTATTATGCGATTGATGCTTTGCTGTTCTGAGCTTGGTTTGGGACATGTTTCCCGTATCATACCGTTAGGCAAGAAGTTGCGGGAGAAAGGTCATGAACTTTATTGTTTTTCAGGCGGCAAAGCCTACACGCTTCTCAAAAAAGAGTTCAGGAACGTTTATCCGTGTACTCCTGTGTCTTGGTACGAAAACGCAAGCGGCATAGTCACATCAGCATCGCTAATCAACATTTTGTTTCCGCTTCCAGTGTTCAACAACGAGAAAGACAGGTTTGAAACGAAAAGCTCAACCGCCATGGAAACCATGCACCGCTACTACGACCTCAGAAGGCACATATACGAAATCAAACCCGACCTGATAGTTGCAGATGGCGATTTGCACGCGTTGCGCATGGCTTCAAGATGGAAGTTCCCCGCCGTTTACATCGCCAACCTCATACGACCAAGCTACGGCTTCTCCGCCCTGCTGAACCCCGGCGAACGCTTCGTGGAACGCTACGTGAAAACATGCCTGAAAATAATCATACCCGACAACCCACCGCCCTACACAGTCACCGAATACAACCTCGGAGACTTGGAAAGCATAGGCATAAAAGAGAAAACAGAGTTCGTGGGAAGCTTCCTCGACACCACGTACACCCAAGGCAAAGCGGAACACGTCTTTGCGCCCATAAGTGGGCCTTACGGAACACGAGCCAAACTCGCCCAAACCATACTGCCAGTGCTCGAACAGCTAGACACGAAAAGCATCGTCAGCCTGGGAACACCCGGCAAAAACGTCACCGCCAAAAAAGGCAACTGCAAAATACACACCTGGCTGTCCACAAGAGAACGCGAAGAAGCCCTCAGAAACGCCAAACTCGTCATCTTCAGCGGTGGACACCGAACCTGCTTTGAAACCGTAAAGTACGCGAAACATAGCATATGCATTCCAACCCAGCCAGAACAGATGGGAAACGCCGCCAAACTGCAGAAATTAAACTGCTCCATATCCGTCAAAAACGCGAAGGAACTGAAAGAGGCGGTTCAAAAAATCGAGGCAGAACAGCAAAGCTACACAAACAACATCAAAAAACTGAACGCGTTCTCCAACAAATTCAAAGGTTTAGACCGCGCAGTAGAAATCATCGAAAACGCCATATAAACCACCAGCCAAAGCAAGCTCATTTTTCGTTGGTGTCGAGTTTTACGCGTTTGACTTTGCCTTCAGGATTTTCCTCTTCGAAAACTATGGCTTGGAACTTGTAGATTTTAGTGCCTTTCGTTAGCCAACTGTCAGGTGGAACACCAGCTTTGACGCAGCACTGGCACAGGAACTCTTCCTCGCACCAACTCCATTCAACAGGCACCTGAGGCAAAAGCAAACCCTTGTAGCCGCCTTTCTCAACGATTAAGCCGTCTTTCCCCACCTTGATTTTACTCAAATACTCCTTGGGATTCTCAACCTGCACTGGTTCAGGTGGAGTAAGAACGCTAACCTCAAAAACCACGCCGCCAAGCTCGCCCGCGGAAAGCGGATAAAACCTTGGATCACGCGTTGCCGCGTTCACCGCTGAATCAATAACCGCCTCAACCAGCGGACTTGTAGGATAAGGATAACCAATGCAGCCCCTCAACTTTTTCTCGCCGCCTTCCAAGCGGTTTATGGTGACGAAAACCCCGCAACGCTCAAACAGCTTTTCAGGAGTGTCCGCTGGAACCCCAACAATTCTACCCGTCGCTAAGTATTCTTTTACCGTGTTCCGCGCAAGACGTATCAGGAATTTTCCTTCTTCCAAACTCAGTTCGAAAACCAAGTCCCCACTCCCAACTACACAATGATGTGACTATCAGGCGGTTGTGCCCGCTGAATGCTACCGCATTGAAAATTGCGGGTTTAGAATTTCACTGACTCTTCAGCTAAGCCTTCTTTGGTTATGACGAGGAAGTCTATGCCGTCGCCGCTCATGGCGTCTCTGCTTATGGCTGACTTCACGGCTTTCGTAACCAGTGTTTTCGCTTCTGCCACGGTTAAACCTTCCTTGTAGCCTTCTTCCAAAACGCCCATGGCAATTTCCGTGCCAGAACCCACCGCAGCGTACTTGTCAGGTATAAGCGAACCCAACACATCCAGAACGTAAAGCGTTGCGCCTTCATCGTCTAAACCGCCAACAATCGTCTGCGTGAACAACGGCGCATATCGGCGGTTGAAGAGAATGTTTGACATGAGCTTGGCTGTTGCCCTCACGGAGATTCGCCTGCCCACTTCCATGCTGAAAAGGTTCGCTTGTGCCTCCACTTCACGCGTGAGAATCTGCATGTCACCGACAAGCCCCGCGTAAGCTGCACCTATCTGGTCTGTTATCTTGAAAACTTTCTTGCCGCCTTTGCTCATCACAAAGTTGCCGTAAGTAACCCGTTTTTCAGAAGCCAAAACAACTCCGTCTACACAGACAACGCCAACCGTAGTGGCACCTGGCATCCAAGCCATCCCGCCCTGCTGCGCTTGTGCACCATAACCTTCCATTGTTTTTCACCGTTCTCGTTGATATACACAAGGCAAGCTATTAACTTTACTTATAAGCATCCAACAAACCCACCAAACCGCAACCAAACGCGAACGCATAAGAGCGCTTATAAGAGGTGCAAAACATGCTTTCACTGATGGAAAATGAGTGATGGCAAACCCGTGAGATGCCAAAAATGCGGCAACCTGTGGGTTACGTAACCGTTCTGGCGAAAGGCGTACGCTTCCAACAGCCGCTCCACAACATAAAAGTAGTCGCAGCCTGCATGCAATGCGCCCAAAAGAACTAAGCCAACCCATCAGCCTTCGCCGAAACCGTTCTCGCCACAACAAAAACAAGTAAAAACACAAACTCGCTACTACTCTTTTTTGGCTTCAACGGTGATGTCGTAACCAAATTTGCGGGCAGATTTGATTTTTCCAATTTCAATTGAACGAAAGCTTTGTTTTTCGAATACACGCTTAAGATTTCTGAAAGTGTACAAATGAAAAACAGCATAAGGCTTCCTTCTGAATAGCCATTTAACTTGATAGAAAAGCCATCCTCTCCATGATGCAACTATGAACTTTGCTTTTCCATTTTTTTGGAGGACTCTTGAAACTTCACCTATAGCTGTTTCATCATCCCTGATATGTTGAAAACATCTTCTAGTGTATATCTCAACAAAACTTTCGTTTCTGAACGGAAGGGCAGTAGCGGAAGCCCTGATGTTAACATTTGGACCCTTTAAAAGGTCCAAACCAACATACTCTGAACCTGTTTTCCTCGAACCACAGCCTATATCAAGCTTCATACACACACCATTATAGAGGCAATTATGAAATTGCCACTCTTGGAAACGAACTTGCCGTTTCCTTTTTTAGGACGAGCTATTAAGTTTTTTGTTATTAGCGCGCGCTTCCAACAACCACTCCACAACATAAAAGTAGTCGCAGCCTGCATGCAATGCGCCCAAAAGAACTAAGCCAACCTTAGCAAGAAGCCTTTTAACAGCCCAAAAAGCGTCTAGACATGCCAAACAAGCAAGATTCAGCAGAGGAAAAACAGGATGATAAGCGTTTACACAAAAAACATCGACGGCGTATGGTTCGGAGTTGCCTGCGCCGACCAAAGCGTGTTCGGAACAGCCTTCGCAAACAGCCAACAGGAAACCATCAAAAAACTGTTACGCCGCCTACCCCTCAACGTTCCCTTCCAAGTTTTCCCCCAACCGTCAGCCTTCGCCGAACCCGCTCTAGCCGCAGCAAAAAACGTGTACGACGGAAACAACACACCCAAAAACACGTCTTTGGCTTTGGCAACCGAACACCTGTCCGCTTACACCCGAAAAGTGCTTGAAACCGCATCCGCTATCCCCGCAGGCTACGTTGCCTCTTACGGTGCGGTGGCTAAAGCGGCTGGAGGCAGCCCAAGAGCTGCCGGTCACGTCATGGCGTCGAACCCTTTCGCGCCGATTGTCCCGTGCCACAGGGTTGTCAGCGCAGACTTCACCTTAGGAGGCTACGGCGGCGGATTAAAAACGAAACTGGAATTTTTGACTCGTGAAAAACGCGGATACGTCTCTCCGAGGGAAATTCGCGTAGGCAACAAAAAACTGCACGTGTTCCCTGTTGAGTATGTGCTGAAAAAGCTCGGTAAAGATTAGGGTCAGAAAACTCAGCTTTTGCATTGTGAGGAGCCTTTGTTCTCGGCAGCAGACCCCCTTCACTTATTTAAAGAGTGATGGCGAGTAAGCCTGAAATTTCTTGTCAAGAAATATTGACTAAAGTTAGTCAAGAAAAATTGACTAAGAAAGGCGGTTTGCGGAGGTTTTTGTCAAGAAACCTTTACAAAAACGTTTTTATCAAAAAAACAACCCCGTTATTTAGTGATAGGCTCAAGGGAGCAATCCGAAAAAAGAAGGTTTGGCCATGCTGGGAAAAGTTGGTTGCCTCGTCGAGAGGTGTGAGCCGTAATGGCTTCGAAAAAAGCGCCGTTGTACATGGTGACTTGGCGGTGTACAAGAAGATGCGTAGGAAACTGTCTATACTGTAGTTATACGCCTGAATACGCGGTTGACACTGAGGTGGATACGAAAACCGCCTACAAAATTGTTGACGAAATCTACTATTTTGGTTCTCCATACTTCGGAATAAGCGGCGGTGAACCGTTAATCCGCAAAGACATTTTCGACATCATTGAATACGCTAAGAAAACTGGGTTCGGAGTAAGCCTGATAACCAGTGGGTTCGCTTTTGATCAGAAAAGACTGGATCAACTTGTGCGGAACGAAGTTTACACGGCTGTCAGCGTTGACGGCAACAGGGAGTCAAATGACATTATTCGGCGGCAAGGAAGCTACGACAAGGCATTGTACGCCATGAAGAAGCTGTCAGAAAACGGAATTTTAGACTGCATAGTCTCAACCATGACAAAATACAACCTGAAAGACGCAGAGCATGTCGTCCAGCTTGCGGCAGAATACGGCGCCAGAATGGTTGTCTTCCACAATCTGGTTCCAGTGGGGCGAGCAGGATCTAACATGCCTGATTTGGCACCGTCGCCGGAGGATTACGAGTGGGCGTTAAACAACATCTACGACCTACAGGTGAAGTACGAGAGAAAAGTCCATGTCAACGTGTACTCGCCGTTCTACGCCCGTATTGTGCGGCAGAGAAACCCCGTTGACTTCTGGGACTGGTACCAAAACAGGTTCCTAGGCAAATGCACGATGGGCGGAAACTACGTGAGCGTAACCGAAAACGGCGACTACCGGTCATGCGGCTTCAACGAAGGGTACAGGCTTGGAAACGTCAAGTACAAGGGGTTACAGGCAACGTGGAACGAGCTGCAAAAATCTGCCTTGCATCTGAAGCTGCGGGATAAGAGCAATATTAAAGGCAAATGCGGCGTTTGCGAGTATCGTGAAATCTGCGGTGGCTGCAGAACACGCGCAGAATACTACACAGGAGACCTCTTCGAAAGCGACCCAGCATGCGCCTACATACCAAAAGTGCTGCGAGAAGAAAACGAGGACCAGATGATTACTCAAACAACTTGAGCAACACTGCAGGCGCCTATCCCCTTTCCCACTTTTTTCAATTCATAGCAATTTTTGTTTGCTGTTCGTGAACTGCCCAGTTTAAAGAACGTTTTTATCTAATTTGTATAATACCTATTCTTTCAAGGTGTTATGTAATGGGTAAAGGGTCGGGTTTCGGCAAAGTCATTTTGTTCGGTGAACACTTTGTTGTTCATGGTGTGCCGGGAATTGTGTCTGCGATTGATTCCGCCACGGACGCTGAAGTAACGCAAACTGGGAAAGAACTTGTTGTTAGGGATGAGCGGAAAGCCGCTAAAGGTTACGCTGAAGAGAAACGGCTTCAGCAAATCGAGTCCATCCAGCGTATGCTTAAAAAAATGGGGCTTGACCCGAAGCTGCCCCTGAACATTTGGATAGGTGGAACCCTTCCAGGCTTCAGCGGGTTAGGCGCTTCCGCGGCAAGCAGCGTCGCCATCGCCAGAGCCATCGCTGAAGAACTTTCACTGAAGCTTACCAACGAGCAAGTTAACCAAATCGCGTATGAAGCGGAGAAGGCGTATGCGGGCAACCCGTCAGGAATAGACAACACCGCCGCGACTTATGGCGGGTTTATGTGGTTCAGGAAGAACACGTCTGGCGGACCAGACAACGTTGAACGGCTCAGCATACAAAAGCCAGTGGAAATCGTCATCGGCAGCACGGGCAAAGTTGCGAACACGAAGGCGATGGTTGCTGGCGTCGCCGAACGCAAAAACAAGAACCCAGAGAAATACGGCGAACTTTTCAAGCAGGCGGAAAACTTGGCGATTGCTGGGCGGAAAGCCTTGGAAAGTTATGACTTGAAGAAGGTGGGTGAACTCATGAACGAAAACCACCGTTTGCTGCAGGAGATTGAGGTTTCCAGCCGAGAACTTGACCTACTTGTGGGTATAGCGAGGGAAAAGGGTGCTTTCGGCGCTAAACTGACCGGTGGCGGAGGAGGAGGCTGCATGGCTGCGTTGACGCCAGGCAAGGAACTGCAGGAAAAGATTGCCTCAGCCATCGAAAATGAAGGGTTCGAAGTGTTGAGAACGAAAATCGGTGTTGAAAAACTATAAGAGAATAATTTGACAAATAAAGAGAGAAGGTTGAGTACGAGTTGGGTTTTAGAAGCTTCCTGAAAACGCTTGAAGAAAATGGGGAATTAACCCGCATAGGCAAAGAGGTGTCGCCAGAGTACGAGATGGCTGGCGTCATTGAAGCTCTCGGCGAGAAACCAGTATTTTTCGAAAACGTCAAAGGCTCCAGTTATCCTGTCGTGGCGGGACTTCTCTCGTCCAAGGAGATTATTGCGCGGTCTTTGAACTTGAAGAAGCTACATCTGATGCATAACCTGTCCAGCGCCATAGAGAACCCGCTGCCGCCGCAGGTTGTGGAAAACGGCGAATGCCAAGAAGTAGTCGAGAAAGAGGTGGATTTGACGAAGCTTCCTATAATGCGGTACACCGAGAAAGACGGGGGAAAATACATTGCGTCCGCGGTCTCCATAGTGCGCGACCCTGAACTCGGCAGGAACATGTCTTTTCACAGGCTGATGCTTATTAGCAAGAACAGGTTTGTGGCGCGGATAGTTGAGGACAGGGGCACGGATACTGCGCTGAAAAAGTCTGGCGGAGAACTCGACGTAGCCATTTGCATAGGCAACTCAACCGCAGTTCTCTTAGCGGCTGCAACGTCGTTGCCGAAGAGGGTTGACGAGTTGGGGATGGCTAACGCGCTGGAACCCACCGAGCTAGTCAAGTGCAAGACCATAGACCTTGAGGTTCCCCGAAACTGCGAGTTCGTGCTGGAAGGACACATAACCAAGGAGAAGACTGCGGAAGGACCCTTCCTGGACACGACGGGCACGATTGACAAGGTTAGGCAGCAGCCGATAGTAGAAATCAAATGTATCACTCACAGGGAAAAACCCGTTTACCAGACGATTCTGCCGGGAAGGCACGAACACCAGTTCCTGATGGGCATGCCAAAAGAACCCACAATCTTCAACGAAGTGAACAAAGTCTGCGAGTGCCGAGACGTTTACATCACGCCTGGCGGATGCAGCTGGCTTCACGCGATTGTGCAGATAAAGAAGCAGAATCCCGACGACGGCAAAAAAGCAATCACGGCGGCGTTTGAAGGACACAAATCGTTGAAGCACTGCGTCATAGTTGACGATGACATAGACATTTACGACCCCAACGATGTGGAGTGGGCTGTCGCCACAAGGTTCCAAGCAGACAAAAACTCGGTCATCATGCCTGACCAGCCTGGCTCCTCTCTTGACCCGTCAGGAGACTTAACCGAAGGCAAAAAAGCCAAAACGTGCAAGATGGGCTTAGACGCCACCGTTCCCTCGGGGAAAACGGACAAGAGCTTCACGAAAGAACGGTACATGAAAGTTGACTTAAACAAGTATCTGTGATCGTCATGCATCTTACCAAAACCGAAGAGAAAATGCTTAACGGAGAAGAAGGCTACGCCGTACGGAAAAGCATGGAAATCCTCGTTGCCCTCGGCGACATTTACGGCGCTGAAAGCCTCATAAAAGTCGGCTCCGTGCAGGTGGCAGGCGTGTCATACCACAACCTCGGCGACGCAGGACTCGAATTCTTGAACGAACTCGCCAGAGACGGCAAAGTTAAAGTGCTCACCACCTTGAACCCTGCGGGCATGGACTTGGAGAACTGGCAGCAACTCGGCATCAGCCCAGAATTCGCGGAAAAACAGAACATGGTTATAGCCGCCTTCGAGAAAATGGGCATACTCGTCTCATGCACATGCACGCCCTACCTGATTGGCAACTTGCCAAGATACGGGGAACACGTGGCTTGGTCTGAGTCGTCAGCCGTGACCTTCGCAAACTCAGTCATAGGCGCAAAAACCAACAGGGAAGGTGGACCTTCAGCGCTTGCCGCCGCACTTGTGGGAAAGACGCCGTGTTACGGGCTTCACTTGGACGAGAACAGGGTGCCTGACATCCATGTGAAGGTGAATGCTGATTTATCCAAGTTTTCGGATTGGGGCGCCCTCGGCTACAGCGTCGGCAAGAAAGCGGAGAACAAGATACCGTACATTACGGGCGTGAAGGACGCCGAGGTGGACGAGTTGAAGTCTTTCTGCGCTTCAGTGGTGACTTACGGCGCTAAACCGCTTTTCTACATGCAAGGCATCACTCCAGGCGCGGAGAAGTATCAGCCCCCGAAAGACTCGGTCACAATCGAAGACGCGGACATCCGAGACGCCTACGACAACATAAACGACGAGGTGACGGACATAGACTTTGTTTGTGTGGGCTGTCCGCATTGTTCAATCAAGGAAATCGAGAATATAGCCAGGCTGCTGGAAGGCAGGAAGGTGGCGGAGGACACGGAGTTTTGGGTGGCAACTTCAAGGTTTGTGAAGCAGTTGTCGGATAAGCGCGGCTACACCAAGATTATTGAGCGTGCGGGCGGAAAATTCGCCTGCGACACCTGCATGGCGGTGGCTCCTTTGAAGGGGAGGTTTAAGTCGGTGGCGACGACATCGGCGAAGGGCTGTTACTATTCGAGGCATAACCAGATGCTTACGAAGATGGGCAGTTTGGAAGAGTGTGTGGAGGCGGCGGTGACTGGAAAATGGAAATGAAAGGCAGAATCATCTCTAAGGGAAAGGCAGAACAGGAGGCGTTGGTGACTTCTATGCCGATTTCGTTTTATGGTGGAGTAGACCCGAACACTGGTGAAGTGATTGAGAAGGGTCATGAGTTGCAGGGTAAAAGCGTGAATGGCAAGATTCTTGTGTTCCCGACGGGTAAGGGGTCAACGGTTGGTTCTTACACGCTGTACAGGCTGAAGAAGAACGGTGCGGCTCCTGCAGGAATAATCAACAGGGAGTGTGAGACGGTTGTGGCTGTTGGCGCCATAATCTCTGAGATACCCTGCGTGGACAAGATTGATATTTCCAAAATAGCAACAGGAGACTTAATCCGCATCGAAACCGATACTGTCACGTTAATGCAAAAGTAAATGTGGAAGCATAGAGCAAAACAAGTTGGAGAAGAGTGAGAAGAGTTGAGTGAGGCAAAACCTGTAATCTTGAAAATCGGCGGCTCAGTTATCACCGATAAGAACGGGGAGCTTGCCGCGCGAACCGAAGTAATAAACCGTTTGGCAGAGGAAACCAAGAAGGCAGGCGTGAAAAACCTGATAGTATTGCATGGCGGCGGTAGCTTCGGTCACCCCACAGCCCAGAAATACGGCATAAAAGAAGGCTTGAGAGACGACGCGCAGAAAATCGGGTTCGCCGAAACCCATCATGTGATGACTGTGCTTAATGGTTTAGTCATGGACGCGCTTGTGTGGCATGACATCCCAGCTTTCAGCGTCGCACCCTCATGCTGTGTGGTAACCGAAAACGGCAGAATCAAATCTTTCGAAGACACCGCTGTAAAAACACTGCTAAAAATGAACTTTGTGCCAGTGCTTTACGGCGACGCCGTATTCGACGAAAAACTGGGGTTCACGGTGCTTTCAGGCGACCAGCTTGTCGCGTACTTGGCAAAGAAGCTCGGCGCATCCAAGATAGTTATCGGCGTGGACACTGACGGCTTGTACGACACAGACCCTAAAGTGGAGAAAAACGCCAAATTGTACACGCATCTGACGCTTGGCGAGCTTGAAAAAGTCAAGTCGAAACTGGGCGGCTCCACCGTAGCGGACGTGACAGGTGGCATGCTCGGCAAGATATCTGAGCTTGCGTCAGCCGTGGAGCATGGAATCCCCGTAACAATGGTGAACGCAGCCAAACTGAACCGCGTTTACAAAGCTCTCATGGGAGAAAAAGTAGAAGGCACAGTTATAGAGAAGGCGTAAAACTTGGGGAAGCAGACTGAAAACCGCAAAGCAGACCACATAAACATCTGCTTAGACGAGAAGGCGCAAGCCCGCAAAGCCACCACGGGCTTTGAAGACATCCATTTTGTTCACCGCGCCCTGCCAGAAGTTGACAAAACAAAAATCGACGTGTCCACCAAGGTTTTCGGCCACAAGTTTTCCGCCCCATTAATCGTTGGCGCTATGACGGGCGGCACAGAAGCGGCAACACGGATAAACTCGGCAATCGCTGAAGCCGTGGAAACCCTGCAGCTGGGCATGGGCGTGGGCAGCCAACGCGCCGCCATAGAAAACCCGAAACTCGCCGAAACCTTCTCGGTAGTGAGAAAAAAGGCGCCCAACGCGTTCCTAATAGCCAACATAGGCGGAGTACAATTGGTCCAAGGGTACGGCGTGAAAGAAGTGAAGCAAGCCGTGGAGATGATAGACGCAGACGCCGTGGCTGTGCACCTGAACGCCTTGCACGAGGCGGTTCAGCCTGAAGGGCAAACAGCCTTCAAGGGAGTTCTCGGTAAAATCTGCAAAGTCGCAGCGGAAATTGACAAACCCGTTATAGTCAAAGAAACTGGCGCGGGCATTGCTGCGGAAGACGCGAAGAAACTGGAAAAAGCAGGCGTCAAAGCCATAGATGTCGGCGGAGCAGGCGGAACAAGCTTCGCAGCCGTCGAGTACTACCGCTCAGAAGCGGAAAGTGTGCAGCATTCTCTGGGCGACGCCTTCTGGGACTGGGGCATCCCCACCGCCGCAAGCCTTGTGGAAACCACCCAGACCGTGAAGATACCAGTCATCGCGTCGGGTGGTGTGCGAAGTGGCGTGGACGCGGCGAAGTCGTTGGCGCTCAACGCCTGCTTGGCAAGTGTCTGTCAGCCCGTGCTGGAAGCCGCCGTGAAAGGTGCAAAAGCTACGGAGCAGCTGCTTTCGCTTTTTGTTGAAGAGTTACGGAACGCCATGTTTCTTGTGGGCGCGGCGAAAGTGCAGGATTTGGCGAAGGCGCCCGTCGTGGTGACTGGGAGGACGGCGGAGTGGCTTGAGGCGCGGGGTTTTAGCGTCGCGGCGTACGCTAAGAGGGGAGCGCGTTAAGCGTGGACATAATGAGGTTTCTTGAGGAAACTGCGCCGTTGATTGATAAGGCTATTGAGAAGTATATTCCGCGGGAGTTTACGGAGGATTCTGTTCTTTTCAAGGTTGACCCGCCGAAGTTCAGCAGCAACTTGGAGGCTTTGAACAAGGGCGTTGCTGAGCCTGTCTGGGAGATTTTGGATAGAGGCGGCAAACGGTGGCGTCCAGCCCTGTTTCTGCTCATATGCGAGGCACTGGGTGAAAAGTCGGAGAACTGCTTGGACTTCGCCATAATCCCCGAGGTTGTGCACAACGGCACCTTGATTGTTGATGACTTGGAGGATTCTTCGGAGCTTAGGCGGGGTAAACCGTGCACTTACAAGGTTTTCGGCGTGGACATAGCGGTGAACGCGGGGAACGCCATGTATTACCTGCCGCTTTTGCCTTTGATGGAGAAGAAAGCCGCTTTGCCTGCGGAGATCCTCCGTGATATTTACGAGGTTTACGTGCAGGAGATGATTAACCTTAGTTTGGGGCAAGCCATGGACATCACTTGGCACAGGGGCATCGCAGACGCGGACAGCCTAGACGAGGAGGCTTACCTGCAGATGTGCGCTTACAAGACGGGCACGTTGGCGCGTATGTCAGCTAAAATCTCCGCTGTCTTGGCGGGCGCCAGCAAAGAACTGGTGGAGAAGCTCGGCGGATTCGCTGAAAGCATAGGCGTCGCGTTCCAGATGCAGGATGACGTTTTGGACTTGACGGGGCAGGAGTTCGCGGAGAAGAAGGGCGGCGTCGGACAAGACATCACCGAAGGAAAAAGAACGCTGATGGTTATTCACACGTTGAAAAACGCGAGTGAGGCGGAGAGAGTGCGGCTTGTTGAGATTCTTAACATGCACACTTCAGACCAAACGCTCCGAGACGAAGCCATCGCCTTAATGCGCAAGTACCACGCCATAGAGCACGTGACGTGCACTGCCCAGCGGATAGTTGAGGAAAGCTGGAGTGAAGTGGACAAGCTGCTGCCTGAGAGTGAGGCTAAGGAAAAATTAAAAGCGTTCGCTGAATTCTTGATTAAAAGAACCATCTAACCATTTGAGAGTAGAACACGTGACGCTGGAAAACGATAAAGACCTCAGAGAACTCATTCTGAAAGCCGCTTTGCTAAACGCCCTGCAACACGGCGGAAAAGCCCAAGCAGGCGCACTCATCGGCAGAGTAATCAGCGAACGCCAAGACCTCAAAACACAAGCAAAAGAACTCGCGGGCTTCATTGGCAAAGTGGTTGCTGAGGTTAACAGCCTTTCCGTTGACGAGCAGAAGCGGAGGGTTGAGGAGAAGTGGCCTGAAGCCATCAAAAAAGAGAAGAAACCCGAGGAAACGGAGAAGCGGTTGCCAGGGTTGCCTAACGCGGACAGGTACAAGCAGGTTGTGACGCGGTTTTCTCCGAATCCCGACTGCGTCCTGCACCTGGGCTCCGCAAGAGCGATTATACTGAGTCATGAGTACGCGCGCATGTACAAGGGCAAGTTCATTCTGCGTTTTGAGGACACTGACCCTAAGGTGAAGCGTCCTGTTTTGGAGTTTTACGACCGCATCCGCGGCGACCTCGCTTGGCTAGGCTGCAAAGCCGACGAGGAATACATTCAAAGTGACAGGCTCCCGATTTACTACAAGTACGCTGAGCAGCTTCTAAGGGACGGAAACGCCTACGTCTGCATCTGCCCGCCAGAGCAATTCCGAAAGAAAACGCTTGCCAAAAAACCTTGCAGTTGCCGAAGCGGTTCTGTGGAGGAGAATTTGGAGCGGTGGCGGCGCATGCTGGACGGCGGTTACGGTGAAGGGGAAGCGGTGGTTCGCGTGAAAACTGATGTTGAGCATCCGAATCCTGCGGTGCGGGATTGGCCTGCCCTCAGGATAATCGACCCTGAGAAGTATCCGCATCCGCGGGTTGGAAGCAAGTATCGGGTTTGGCCTTTGTATAACATTGCTGCGGGCGTGGACGACCACCTGCTGGGCATAACGCACATAATCAGGGGCAAAGAGCATTTGACTAATCAGGTCCGTCAGGAGTACATGTACAAGCACTTGGGGTGGAAGTACCCTGAAACCATACACTACGGCAGGCTGAAGATAACGGGCGCGTTTCTGAGCAAGTCTAAGATTGTACAGGGCATACGCGAATGCGTCTATACGGGTTGGGATGACCCACGGTTGGCGACGTTTGCGGCGTTGCGGAAGCGCGGGATAACTCCTGAAGCCATCAAAAAGATGATTATTGATGTTGGACCCAAAACCGCTGATGTCACGTTAAGCTGGGAGAACCTTTACGCTTACAACCGCAAACTGCTCGACCCCCAGAGCGCACGGTACTTTTTTGTTTCGGAGCCAGTCAAGCTGAAAGTCAAAAACGTCCCAAAAACCTTTGAGGCTAAGTTGCCTTTGCATCCTGAGAAGCCTGACATGGGGTTCAGGGAGTACACTGTGACGCCTGAAGGTGGGGCGATGGTGTTTTGGGTGGCGAAGAGGGACGCGGACGCCGCGGAGGCTGGGAAGATGTTGAGGTTGATGGAGCTTTTCAACGTGAAGATAGAACGCGCGGGCGATGGCTTGTTGGAGGCGGTGTTTGCTGGTGAGGCGTACGAGGATGCGAGGAAGGCGAGGGCGAAGCTTATTCACTGGATACCTGTGGGCGAGGCGGTTGCGTGCAGGGTGGTTATGCCTGACGCGTCTGTTGATGAGGGTGTGGCGGAGAGCGCCTGCAAAAAGTTAAAGCCAGACGCTGTGATACAGTTTGAACGGTTCGGTTTCGTTCGCGTTGACGAGAACGACGCTGAGTTTACGGTGTATTACGCTCACAAGTGACAGGAGAAAAAGCAAGTGCGGAAACAGGATAAATTCATAATTTGGCCAGCTTATTTCGACCAGACTAAAACTAGGAAGGATGGGCGCAGGGTCGAGAAGAGTTTGGCGGTGCAGCACCCGAAAATCGACGAGGTCGCATTGGCTGTGCAGAAGCTTGGTTTAAACCATGAGGTTGTTGCTGACGCGGTTTACCCTAAGTCGCCGTGGGTTAAGACTGGAATGATTCTGGTTGAAAAAGCAGGCTCAAAAGAGCATATTATAAGAAGAATCGCGGGTCAACTTCCAAAAGTTCGAAGCGAAGCCCCGAAGGAAAAACCGACGAAGAAAAAGAAGAAGCAGAAGAAACGGGTTTAGCTTTTTTCTTCTTTGCCGCCTATCAGAACAGCGTTTATGACGCCGTCGCCGCCTGGACGAGAAGTAACACGCGCAAGTCCTAGGCTGGTTTCTATTTCGGCGCCTTTGGTTATCACGCCTCTGCGGTTGTAATCCACGTTAGCTTCGTTTTTGATCACGCGGAGAATCTCGGTTTTCTCGGTTTTGCCGCTTTTCGGGTCAGTCACACACGCGTACTTGTCGCTTAAGACTCTGGTTCGGATGTTCCCGCCGTAGCCTCGGCTGTTGCGGCGTTTTGGCTCGCCGAGAATTGTTTCCGCGGGGAAGCCGCCTTTCTCAAAGTTCCTTTTCACTCGGTAAGCACGCTTCCTGCCGCCAGTGCGTTTCCTTTTACGTAAACTACCATGCCAAACTGACATTTCACATGTCCCTTTTTCTACCATTAAGGTTGAGTGTTCACTACAACCGTTATTTTGTCATATAAACGTATCCGTCTGAGAGCCTCAATAACTCGGGCTTCCCTTCAAGACTATTTATAGTTCCTTTAAATAAGGGGGCTATAGACTGTTCCGAATGCTAGAGTGCAGTATGGTGTTGGTTTTTTGCTTGTTTAACCACTAACCATAATAGGGTGAAACTATAATCTTCCACAAGAGAGGTTAAGACTGACGAAAACGTACAGAGACCCAGTTTGCGGCATGGTTCTAGACGAGAACACGGCTAAGTATAAAATCACTTATGAAGGTGAAACATACCATTTCTGCAGCGTAGGATGCAAAAAGAAATTCAAGAAACGCAAAACCAAATTCGTAAAGTAACTTCAAGAACCCGAAAAGTGGGCGTGTGAAGCCCAAAGCTACTTTTAACTGCCTACTGCAGCACTTTCCAAACAGCTGCGGCTAGAAGCCCACCGATTATGGGCGCAACCCAAAACAGCCAAAGCTGATTCAGCGCAGCGCCACCCACAAAACCAACACAAAAGTACCTACCAACTCAGCGAGATACTTCTTCACGCTACTGCTTTCACTCATGCAAACACCTCATTCAATGGTGAGAGTGAAAAACCTAGTTCGTTAAGTAGAACTTATAATGGTTTATGAAGAGTAAAATATTACGTATAATTCAGAATTGGGTCCCACAAAAAGCGCAAAACCAGTAAACAAAAAACGACAGCGCAAACTACAGCGCTTCTTCCGGCGAAATGTCCATCATGGTTAAGCCTGAAACTGGTTTCGGATAGAAATCTGTGGATTTTTCGGGCAAACGCCAGTTTTTCTGCGCTATCTGCCAAACCACCTCAGGATTCACCGCGTTAACCAAAAAAGCGAGCTTCGCCTGTCCACTGTCAACTTTTTCCAGCGCGTTCCGCGTGGTTTCCGCATAAAGTATATGCTCATCCATCTTCAACTCGCCAACCTTCAAAACACGCTTGAAAACCACATCCCGCAGAATCACCACGTCAACAAGGCAAGCTTCCTTCGGACAACCCTCATTGATAAGCGCAGAAGCACGCTGCTCATCCTTCAAAACCAAACCGTAAGCCCTTTCACCGTCGTAAACGCAGAAAGCATGCTCCTTAACATGGCTCTCAAGGAAATTTTCCAACGCCTCAATCGAAACATCAACCTCAGAAACCACGAAGAACTCTGCAAGCGCATCCAAAACAGGCTCAGTCAACTCAGATTCCGTCAGCAACCTGTGAGTCGGCAACACAACAAGACCTTCCTCCTGAACAGGAACCATATAACACATGTGAAAATTAAACGACGAACCAGTGGTCCACCGCGTTTTCGCACGCATTTCATCCCGGTAAGCCAAAGCGCTCTCGTACCTGTGGTGACCATCACCAATCACCAACCGTTTATCCGCCATAGTCTCCTGCACAAACCGCAAACGTTCAGGGTCAGTTACCCTCCACAACGCATGCTTCACGCCGAAAGAATCTGTAACTTCCACATCAGGCTTCTCCCGCGTAACCTCAGCAAAAAACTTTACAGTGGTGTTCTCTGGGTCAGAGTAAATCAGGAAAACGGGTTCAAGGTCCTTCTGGACCGCACGCATCATGTTTAAACGGTCGGTTTTCGGCTCCTTATAGGTGACTTCGTGCGGAAAAACTGTGCCTTCGCCGTAACTGTAAAGCCGCAACGCAGCAATCAATCCGGTGCGAACGCAGGGTCTTCCAGAAAAAGTGAAATCTTGGCGGGAAACAAAAACCGCTGGTTCCTTATCCTTGGACATTATATCTTCGCTGAGCCACTTTTGGATTCGCTGCTGCGCCGCAGTGTACTTGTCGTTTTCCAACGGCAGAATCAGACGGCAATAGTTGTATGGTGACTTCTCGTAGTACGCTTTCTGCAGCGCAGAAGAGATTTTGTCGTAAGGCCTAGTTATGAGATTCGCTGGGTCGCCAGCTTTCTGAGTGTAGTGTATGGCTCTGAAGGGTTTGATGTCAACCAACAGGGTTCAGCTCGCAGTTTTCTCCAGTGCTTTGATTACTTTCTCAGCTATTTGTATGCTTGCCTTCAACTGGGCTTCCCTGGTTTGAGCGCCGATGTGTGGCGTAGCAATCACGTTCCGGAGCGTGAGTAGCTTGCTGTTTCGTGGAGGTTCCTCTTCAAACACGTCCAAAGCAGCAGCTTTAACTTTGCCTGAAACAAGCGCTTGGTACAAGGCTTCTTGGTCAACCACGCCGCCGCGGGAACAGTCAACCAGCATTACTCCGTCTTTCATCATGTTGAATTGTTTTGTTGAAATCATGTGTCTTGTGAGGGATGTGAGTGGAACGTGGATGGTTATGAAGTCGGCTTGGGGAAGCATGTCGTCTAACGGGACGAAACGGTCGAAAACGCATTCTTCCACCACTAGAGCCTCCATGCCTAGGGATATGGCTAAGCGTTCAACGGTTTTTCCTATGTAGCCGCAGCCGATTATGCCTAAGGTTTTGCCGTTGACTTCTGTGCCCATAAGCTCGTTTTTTATCCATTTTCCTTCGCGAAGAGAAGTTGTTCCTTCAACTATGCCTCTTGCAAGAGCTAACAGGTGTCCGATGGTTAATTCGGCAACGCTCATGTAGGATACGTGTGGCGTGTTCACCACCTTGATGCCTAATTCTGCGGCTTCTGCTATGTCGATGTTGTCTAAGCCTTCGCCGGCTCTGCCGATTACCTTGAGGTTTTTGGCGTTGGCAAACATGTCGGCTTTGACTTTGGTTGCTGATCTTACGATTAGTGCGTCGTATTCGGCTGCTATTTTTGGGAGTTCGGTTTTGGGTGTGTTCCAGGCTTTGGTGACTGTGTAGCCTTTTTGTTCGAGTAGTTCTATGCCTTCGTCTGCGATTTTGTCGCATACGAGAATTTTGGTCAAGGCTATTTTAGTCCCCAGATTTCGTCGATGAGCTGGAGCACTTGTTTTACGCTGTTGGTGTTCCATTCGCCCATGTGCCCGATGCGGAAGGTTTGTTCTTTGAGTTTTCCGTAGCCGTTTCCTATGGTGAAGCCTTTTTCTGCGAGTTTTTCGTTTAGTTGTTTTATGTTTTTGCCGAGGGTGTTTTTGATGCAGCTTACGGTGATGGATTCGTAGCCTTTTTCTGGGAACAGTGTGAAGTGTTTGTTTGCCCATTTCTGGGTGTGTTCTGCCATGTCTTTGTGGCGCTGGTAAACTTTGTCGTAGGTTTCATCCAGCAGCAGGTCCATGCGTTTGTTCAGTGCGTAGAAGAGGGGTATGTTGGGTGTTGAGGGGGTTTGGTCTTTCTTTTCGAATTCGAAGAGTTCTACGAGGTCGGTGTATGCTCCTCTGTTTGGGACTTGTTCTGCTCTTTCGAGTGCTCGGTCGTTTACGAGTGCTACGGCTAGTCCTGGTGGTAGTGCGAAGCATTTTTGGGTTGAGGCGAAGATTATGTCGCAGCCGATTTCTTTTGGTAGGGTTTTGTCTCCTGCCATGGCGGAGACGCTGTCGATGGCGTAGATTACGTTTGGGTAGTCTTTGCGGATGAGTTTTCCGATGTCTTTGATTGGGGTTCTTGCGCCTGTTGAGGATTCGTTGTGGCAGACTGTTAGGGTGTCGTATTGGCCTGTTTCGAGTTTTTCGGCTATCATGTCGGGTTTGACGACTTTGCCCCATTCGACTTGGAGGAAGTCGGTGTTTTTGCCGCATGCTTGGATGGTTTTGCCGAAGCGTTCGGAGAATGCGCCGTTTGCGCAGATGAGGGCTTTGTTTTTTACGATGCTTCTGCCGACTATGTCGAACCATAGTGCGCCTGAAGCGGTGGTGACTGTGGGCTTGCAGTCTGCTGGTAGCTGGAAGAATCGGGTGAGTTTTTCCTTGATTCCTGCGTAGAGCTGCTGGAACTCTTTGCTTCTGTGCCCTATGAGCGGGTGAGTTTGCTCGCGCAGGATTTCCTGACTGACTTCTGTTGGACCTGGAATCAATAATTTCTTGTGCATTTGGCTAATTCCCTCTGTGATTCGGATTTAAAGCTTTCGCGGTGGCTTGGAGGATACTGTTGAACCTTTTCATGTTTGTTTTCCTTCCCGTTTTCTGCGTTCAAGATAAACCGCAATCAACAAAAATAGACGATGAAAGAAGATTAAAGGTTAACTGTCCTAAGCTCTCTAGCGCTTGGAAAAGCCTATAGCCCCCTTATATACACTAAACTGCATGGTTTTCTGCAGGTTACAGGCTTCAACATGCTATTGAGCTGTTTCAGCGGCAATAGCGACCCTACCCCCCTATTTTCTGCAATGATTAACTATTAGGATCCTAATAGGCTGGTTTGTCAAGAAAGTTTGAGTCAAGAAATCTTTACGAAAACGCTTTTACCACGCAATAACCCTGCATACTATAGGGTTAAGATGCATGAGAAAAGCATCATCATTTCTAACATTGGTTCTTTTCTCAATGTTGGTAACAAGTTGGGCAGTTATTTCTGTGAATGCTAATCCGAATTGGAGACCTTGGGAAAACGATTACGGTGTTCCCATAATTACTGTTATTTCACCTGTTGAGAATCAATCTTGCGTTTCAAGTGAGGTAATACTGAATTTTACAGTTACCAAGCCAGCAGAATGGTTTGACGCTAATATACAGATGAAACGTGTTGTTTACTCCGTGGATGAATTCTTTGACGGTGTTTCCGATGATGAGAATGTAACCATAGTTGAGGTGAATGACCCGTTGGACGTTGAGAATCCCACTACAAGTTTCAGTTTTACCTTCAACATTACAGGGTTAGACGATGGAAAACACTGGTTGAATATTCTAGCAGAAGGCTCTGTCAGTGGCTTGACAACAAGTACCTCACAGCGAATAGACTTTTCAGTTTACACTTCTGAAGCAGAACCTCAAACAAACTCTTTTCTAACAACAATAACTACAGCTTCAGTAATCATAGCAACCATTGTTTGTGCAGGTCTGCTGGTCTACTTTAAGAAACGCAAGCACTAAACTGAAGTGTTTGTTTGAGGGTTTGTGTGTTGATAATTGGTTGAGGTTTTCTATAGTTTTGTTCTAAAGGATAGTCTCATAAGGCATTTAAATAGTGAATTTACAAGCTTATAGTGTGAGGGAATGTTTAGGTGTCTAAGATTACGGTTGCGTTAGACATCCTTGGTGATGGGAAGTGGCATAGGATAGATGAGTTGCTGGCTTGTTTGCGTTTGAGTGAGGATAAGTTTCGGGAGCTTGCGTCGTTTTTGAATGCTTATGGTTTTGTGAAGGTTGATGAGAAGCACGGGAAAGTGAAGATTAACAGGGATTTTAAAAAACTGTTGACTCAAACGGTTACTTGAATGAAGTTTGTGGATGTTTGTTTCCACAAAAAAGAGTGTGGGGGTTTTTTAGGTTAGGGTGAAATTCGTTTTAGGATGTCGGCGTGGTCTGCGTCTTTTTCCA
>Ga0307423_1000691_pt1 | contig 22420 bp, 22 predicted proteins | sample SalMarWE160310MG_FD_202154 | JGI IMG/M metagenome (GOLD analysis project Ga0307423, IMG submission 202154) | Salt marsh sediment microbial communities from the Plum Island Ecosystem LTER, Massachusetts, United States - WE1603-10 | ecosystem: Environmental > Aquatic > Marine > Intertidal zone >...
GAGAATGGCTGGAGAGTAGAAATTACAACCGCAAGTTCTCAGGCTCCAACAGACCTGTCGGGTTATTCTCTTTTGGCTTTAGGGTCGCCAGTTTATGCTGATGGTCCAAGTCCAACTATCAAGCGGCATGTTGAAAGAATAGGTGACCTCACGGGAATCGACACTGTATTGCTGGTTACTTCGGGAGGCAGTGATGGAGGCGCTGAAGCGACAATGCAACAAACTGTCGAGGAACATAATGGCGCAGTTGAACTGGTTCTGTCTCTGTTCAATAGTGTTCCGAATGAGGGGGATCCGTTGGATATTGCTGAGCAGGCTGGAAGAGACTTATTCATTGCAGAACGATAGAGTTCCTTGGGCGATTACATCTCTTCGCGTAGTTGCCTTTCCCCTTCTTATTTATGCATTCAACCAAGAAATCAAAGCTGCAACGTATGCTCTGTTTCTTTTTGCAGTGTCCACAGATTTTCTGGATGGCTATGTCGCAAAAAAGCTTGAAACATCCTCAATTCTTGGCTCTTACTTTGATGTAACAGCCGACTTTCTTTTTGTCTCGGGCATGTTCTTGGTTTTCATTCTTGAAGGATTTTATCCATCGTGGATTCTTCTTCTCATGATTTTTGTTTTTTCACAATTCATGCTAACAAGCGTCTACTCGAAACATGCATTATATGATCCTGTCGGGAAGTACTATGGCAGCCTTATGTACGGCGGAATAGGACTCACCCTGCTCTTCCAAGAACAACTAATGTTCAGCATAGTAACTGTTGGAATCGTGGTTTCCACAGCAGCTGCACTCTTTAGTCGCGCAGCATTCTTGTTTATACGGAAACACAAACATCCACAGTAACGGTTGACTTTAGGTTCTATAGGACGGCAACGTAGACTTTCTTTTTGTCCAACATGTTTTCGTGCCAATCGGCGTTGACTTCAACTCGTTCCATGTGGACATGAACTTTTTTGGCGCGAACAAGTTCCTGCATTTCAGCGAGAAAAGGTTCCAGCAACTCGGCGTCCTTTGGTTCCAACTCTGCAACGTGAACTGCCTCAACTATGTCGGTGGGCGAGAATCCCTGCTCTTTTCGGAGTACTTGAACTCGGCGCGCTAGGTCACGCATTAGACCTTCTCCTTCAAGGGTATCGTCACGAATCTTGTCGAGCAAAACTTGTGTTTCTCCTTCAGAAGCGGTTGCCCATCTCTCAGAGTCGACCTCAGGAAGGTCATCAGCGTACTCGACTGCTCTTATGTTTCCCAGTTCAAGAAATAGGTCTTCCAGTTTCTGGATTGCTTCTTGAACTTTTTTTGGTGCAACAACCACTGTTTTTGCTAATGGCCATCGACGTTTCAGTTGAGCATCCTGTCGGGCAGAATACAGAATGGGAAGGGTCTGTAGTAGTATCTCGAACTGTTCTTCTAGGTTAGCGTCTTCTAGGTCTGTATCGGGTGTGGGCCAGCTTTCCAGATTCACTGTTTCGGGAAGGGAATCGTCCAATGTTTTGTAGATTGTCTGGTACAGTGCTTCGCTTAGGAAGGGCGTGGCGGGGTTAGAGAGTAGAACCAGCGTTTTCAGTGAGTACCACAGGGTCGAGTAGACGGCTAGTCTGCGGTTCAGGGTTTCTGGGTCATCGCTCCACAGGTCTTTTCTGATCATTGGGACGTACTCGCGGCTCAGGATGTTGACGATGAAGTCTTCCAGTTTGGATAACGCGAAATTGAATTCGCATTCTTCTGCTTTTTCAGTGAACTCTCTTACTAGTCCTTGTAATTTGGATAGCAGCCACCTGTCGGGAGCGCTCAAGACATTCTGTTTGGTTGCCCATTGGAGTGTGTGCGTTTTTGGGTTGAAGTTGTCGTATTCGGCGTTTTGCATGAAAAAGTTGTGCATGTGGTAGAGTGTGCTCAATACTTGGTATGGTCGTCCCTTCAGTTCGTTGGGGTCAAAGTTCATTGAGTCGATTGGTGAGCATTTCCACAGGAAGTAGAAACGGGTGATGTCTGCCGAGCGTTCCTGGAGTAGTTTGTTGATTTCGAGCACGTTTCCGAGGCTCTTGCTCATCTTTCTGCCTTTAGCATCCAAAACAAAGCCCTGAAACAGGAATTCCTCGTAGGGTGCTTCGGGTTTGCCTGTATATATAACATTTTCGAGGAGAAGCGAGTTTGCCCAGCCTCGAGTCTGATCCACTGCTTCGGTCAAGAAGTTGGTTGGAACCAGCTCTTTGAATTCTTGGTCTGTGAATCTTGCGTATGGTGAGGCTCCGCTGTTGTGCCACACATCCAAAACGAAGGACTCTCTGACCATTCTGCCGCCGCACTCGTCACATTTGAGTATGATACGGTCTATCCATGGTTTGTGGAGCTCAAAGTCTTTGTTTGGAATCTCTAACGCTTTTTCGCGCAGCTCTTTTTTGCTGGCAACCAATGTTTTGGCGCCGCATTTTTCGCAGACCCATATGGGTAGTGGTGAGCCCCAGACGCGGTCTCGTGAGATGCACCATGGTTTTCCTTCTTTCAGGAAGGCAAAGAACCTGTTCTTGGGGCTGTCATAGAAGTATTTTACTTTCTGTGCGGCTTCCATGACTTTGTCGTTTATTTTGTTTGACCAGATGAAGTATTCTCTGCGAGCCATCCACACCAGCTTATGGTGAGACCGCCAACAGGTCGGATACTCGTGCTTGACTTTACCTATTTTGAGCAGCAGTCCCCTGTTTTCGAGTTCCTCCACGACCATGCTGTCCGTTTTCCTGACGAAAAAGCCTGCGAACTTGCCTGCTTCTTCTGTGAACATTGCCTGTTCGTCGAAGGGCGCAAACATTGGCAGGCTCCGTTTCTGGGCTGCTGAGTAATCGTCTTCGCCGTTTGCTGGAGCAAGATGGACTATGCCTGTGGCTGTGGTGACATCCACGAAGCCCTCTGCTACGACTGTGTGGATTAGGGGGTGCTTGTCTAGTTCTGCCTGTTTGGGAATCAGGTCATTGAATGGGTAATCGTATTTTGTGCCCACCAAGCTCTTTCCTTTCATGGTCTTGAGAATTTGGTAGTTGTCTATTTCGAGTTCCTGCATGATTGGCTTAACGCGGGCTTTTGCCAGAATCCATGTTTCGTTGCCCACTTTAACCCGTGCATAGTCTTCTTTGGGGTTGACGCCTATTATCAGGTCCGTGACTAGCGTGAACGGCATTGTGGTCCATATGACGAAATACTCGTCTTCTTTTCTGTCTACCCGGAACTTGAAATGCATTGATGGGTCTTCAACTTCTTTGTAGCCGAGTCCTACTTCTGCGTTGCTTAGTGATGTTTGGCAGTGTGGGCAGTAGGCGACAACGTAGTGTCCCTCGCCGAGGAGGTTCTGTTCCCATGCGCGTTTGAGGTATTGCCACTCCCGTTCGATGTAACGGTCCTGATGAGTGAAGTATGCTTTGTCTTGATCCATAAACAGGCCCAGCATATTGTCAGCCTCAACCCAGAGGCGGTGATACTTCATGATGCTCTTCTTGCATTCTTCAACGAAGAGTTCTTCGCCTACCCGCTCTATGAGTTCTTTCTTGTTTTTTGCTCCAAGAGTCTTCTCTACCGCCAACTCAACGGGTAAGCCTTGGGTGTCCCAGCCTGCCCAGAATGAAACATAATAGTTCTGCATGGTTTTGAGGCGGTAATGGAAGTCTTTTATGACTCTGCCTCGGGCATGACCCACATGCTGGACGCCATTCAGGGTTGGGGGTCCCTCAACGTAACCTAAAAGTTTCTTGTTATGTTTTTGTCGGGTTTCTGAGAGTTTTTTGAGGGTTTGGTTTTTTTCCCAAAATGCGCGAACTAGATTTTCAAGCTCGAGCGGGCTATAATTTTGGGTCAACGAGAGTTTAGAATTAGCCTTGAATTTCGCGGTCACCGCTCATCCACGACACCAGATTAAAACCTTGAATAACCAACCACAAATATAAAGCTTAAGCACGGTCTAGTGGGCGTTTTATCCAGGTAAATGGGTTACAATCCTTTTGTTGCTTGCTTTTTTCAGAAAAAATGCTGTTTTCAACAATGTACCTCTATTAGGCTCCTAATATGCTTGTTTCTACTTGTACCAGTCTAGGCTTTGTTCGATGTATGTTATGAAGCTGTTGAAGAATTCTTTAACGTCCTCGGTTAAGCCTGTTTGAGTGATAAAATCTCTTGCTTGTTGTGCATGCTTTTTTGATGCTTGTTTTGCTGCGTCTAAGCCTCCGCTTTCCCTGAGCAACTGTCTAGCCAAGTCTTTTTCTCCGTAGCTCAGGAATTGTTTGCCTAGGAGACATTTTAGTGCTTCAGCTTTTTTTGGGTCTTTTGAGTGTAGGGCGTAGATTATGTGGAGGGGCTTCTTGTTTTTTGAGATGTCCAAGCATGTTGATCTGCCGTATTCTTCTTTTTTGGCGAAGCTGTCTATGATGTCGTCTTGGATGTCGAAGGAGTAGCCCATGTTCTCCGCTGCCTCGCTCAACAGTTGCAGGTCAGCTTCTGGGGCACCGGCTAGAATGGCTCCTGTAAGAAGTGTAACTATGAAGAGTGTGGCTGCTCGTTTGCTTGCCATAACAGTCCACTCGTCCACGGACACATCCTTCTGTTCGAAGAACAGGTCAAGGATTTGGCTCTCGTTAATGTCCCGGTAGCCCTCAGAAGTCAGACGCAACACCATGTTAACAGCCTCTTGTGGGAAACCAGACTCCATTATAGCGCGGACAGCTAAGGCGTATGCGATGTTTCCTGCGAATACTGCGGCTCCGTCCCCGAATCTGGTGTCGTATGGGCTGTAGCTGTTCATGAACTTCTTGTGCAGGGTGCTTCCGCCTCTTCTGCTGTCATCCAAGTCAACCATGTCATCGTGAACCAGTATTGCGTGCCGATACAATTCGACGCCGACGCAGACCTTCAAGATTCTTTCATCAACCTCTCCAGTGTAGCCCTTGTACGTGAGAAGCGTGCTGCATGAAGCCAACCGCTTTCCCTTTCGTAGCACAAACTCTTCAATATCAGCATAAACTTTCCCGATGAACGGATGATAATCTCCCGCCTCTTTTGTCGCTTCATCCAGAAACTTTCTGAGGCGCTCCTCAATCACTGCTCCGTAATGGTCTAATGTTTCTTCCCAGCTCATATGTCACTCAACCAACAATGATGCTAACCAAATAAAAGAGAGCATTGTAATTTATTGCTGTGGGTTTTCTGTCTTCTTTTTGTGGCGACTGTCCAGTTCTTCAAAGATGCTGTTTAGGTCGTAGCCTTTCTGGGCAAAAGATACTAGAACATGGAAGATTAGGTCAGCAGCTTCTAATGTAGCCTCTTTGGGGTTATTCGATTTCACTGCAAGAATAAGCTCCGTTGCTTCTTCGCCTATCTTCTGGAGAACAGAATCCTCGCCTTTAGATGTTAAACGAGAAACGTAAGACGCTTCGCTGGGGCTTCGAATCCGCTCTTTTATAACCTCAAAAAGGCGTTCCAGCATCCTCGAATCAACCACATGCTCTTTTTCCATTTTCAGGGGCTTGTGGAAGCATGTTTCTTTGCCAGTGTGACATACCGCGCCTACCTGCTGAACCTTAAACAATATCGCGTCATCGTCACAATCCAAAACCGCATTCTCCACCAGCGAGTAGTGCTTGGATTCTTCGCCCTTCATCCAGATTCTGCCCTTGGTTCTGCTCCAGAAATGCATCCTGCCACTAGACAAAGTCAACCGCAATGCCTCCTCATTCATGTAAGCCTGCATCAACACGCGATTAGTTGACGCGTCCTGAACAACTGCGGGAACAAGACCGTCTCCCTTCGCAAAATTCACTTTCGCCACGAAATCGTCAATCTCTTTTTTGTTCAGTTTCAACAACATTTCATCCTCCACTTAGACTAGGCGCATGGGCACTCCTCTTTTGGCGAGGTACTTCTTAACTTCTCCCACAGAATACTGAGACCGATGAAATATCGATGCGGCTAAGGCAGCGTCAGCTTCTCCAGCCGTCAAAACCTCGTAGATATGTTCAAGGTTTCCCGCGCCTCCACTGGCAATAATCGGCAAATTCGTTGCCCTACTCATGGCACGCGTCAATTCTATGTCGTAGCCAGTTTGTACTCCGTCACAGTCCATGCTTGTTGGCAAAAGTTCTCCGGCACCAAGCTCTTTAACTGTCTTAGCCCATGCCAGAGCGTCTATTCCTGTAGGTTTTCTTCCGCCCTCAAGGTAGACTTCCCACCAGCACTTTCCTTTAGAAGTATCCACCACCGTCTTGTCAGCCAAGTCACTGTCCACGTAGACTCTTTTGGCGTCTATGGCAACAACAATACATTGGCTACCAAAAACCGCAGCAGACTCCTCCACAAGCTTTGGATAATTTACTGCCGCAGTGTTCACCGAAACCTTGTCCGCCCCACTGGAAAGAGCATTCTGAATGTCAGTTATATTTCTGATTCCTCCACCCACGGTAAATGGGATAGAGATCATGTCCGCGGTTCGTTTCACAACCTCCAACGTAGTGTCCCGCTTCTCATGAGAGGCAGTGATATCAAGGAAAACCACCTCGTCGGCGCCCTGCTCTTCATAGTCTGCCGCAAGCTCAGCAGGGTCACCTTCGATTTTCAGGTTCACGAACTGTACGCCCTTAACAACCTGTCCGTCCTTGACGTCCAAGCAGGGCACTATACGTTTAGCTAACATTCTTCACAGCCTCCAAAGCTTCTTTAACCGTAAACTTTTTTTCGTAAATGGCGGTGCCAACCACCACACCTTCCACACCAGTTTTGGTTAACGCAACCAAGTCTTCCAGCTTGGCTACGCCACCCGACGCAATAACAGGAACGTCTACCGCTTCTACTATTTTCACTGTTTTTTCTATTTGCGGTCCCTTCAAGGTTCCATCCACGCTGATTGGCGTAAAGATTAATGCTCCAACATCCATGCTCCCGAAAGAACGGGCAAGCTCCAGATAATCTAGTTCCGACTTGTTCTTCCAGCCATGAACAGCCACTTTGCCATCCTTCTCGTCTATGGCTACGGCAACGCTCTCAGACCCGTAACAGCGAACACCATCCTTAACCAAGACAGGATTCTTGACTGCGGCTGTTCCAAAGATTACTCGATATGCGCCAAGTTTCAGCAGTTCATCAGCTTTTTGTAGTGTTCTGATTCCTCCGCCGACTTGTACCTTCACGCTGATGTTTTCCAAAATTCTCTGGATTGCTTCAATGTTCTGTCCAGAACCTAACGCCGCATCCAAATCGATAAGGTGAATGAGTTCTGCCCCTTGGCTCTCCAGCAACTGAGCCGCCTCCAGTGGGTCCTCATAGTAAACCTTGTTTCGTTTTGGGTCTCCACGAAAAAGCCGAACACACTTTCCGCCCAAAATGTCAACAGCAGGAATAACCAGCATCTCTGCTACCTCTTCACGATTCTAACAAAGTTCTTCAGCATCATTAATCCTGTTTTGCTGCTTTTCTCAGGGTGAAACTGCGTCGCAAACAAATTCTTTTTCGCAACCATCGAAGCAAAACTGACCCCATATTCTGTAGTAGTCACAATAACATCTGGGTCTGTAGGCTGCGGAATGTATGAGTGGACAAAATAGACGTATGCGTGATCCTTAACTCCGTCCAGTAATGGGTGAGACTTGGCAAAGTTGATGGTGTTCCATCCCATCTGAGGCGTCTTCACAGATTCAGGCAACTTGACGACCTCTCCGGAGATGAAGTCCAGTCCCTTTATTGATCCGCCTTCATTGCTTCGTGTGAAGAGAAGCTGAAGACCCAAACAGACTCCGAGGATAAGCGTTCCGTCATTCATTGCCTCAGCTACAACATCAGCTATTGGTGCCATGTTTTTGACTGCCGGAGCAAAGGCACCGACCCCCGGAAGAACTATGGCATCAGCGCTACGCAAATCATTTGGGTTGTGGGTGACCTTGACTTGGGCTCCCGACTTTTCAAGTCCTTTGCGGATGCTTCTCAGGTTTCCCACGCCATAGTTCACAACTGCCACTTGAGGTATTGCTACAGAACCCCCTTTGCGCTTGGAACCTGATTTCCGATTCTCGGCTCAACTGTTAATGCCTGCCTTAACGCCAGCGCTAACGCCTTTACTGCCGCCTCGATTTTGTGATGCTCGTTGCTGCCATACAGAACTGTTATGTGGATGTTGGCTTTCGCAGCTTGAGCTAGCGAGTCAAAGAAATGTTCTATATCCTCGGCTTTCAGGTCTTCAATCTGAGACTGCATCAGTCTAAGGTTTCGAATTGAGTATGCTCTTCCTCCGAGGTCTACTGTGGCTCGTGCTAGGGCTTCGTCCATGGGAACGTATGCTGACCCGAACCGTTTGATGCCCTTGCCCTTGTTCATTGCCTTGTGTAGTGCCTCGCCTAGAACCAAGGCTACGTCCTCGCTCATGTGGTGCTTCAGGTCTCCGTCTGCTTTGACGTTCAGGTCAAATAGTCCATGCTTTGCTAGTGTGACCAGGATGTGATCAAGAAACCTGATGCCCGTTTCGACATCTGCGTTTCCTTTTCCGTCAACATCTAGCTCCAAGGTTATGTCCACTTCTTTGGTTTTTCTTGTAGCCTCTACTTTTCTCATTCTAAACACTTCCTCCCAAACTTGTAAACAGGTATGGAATATCATTCACGTCCGTTACTACGGCGTCAGCTCCATGTTTACTGTATTCAGTAAAAAGCGTATTTGAATCCTCTGACGAGGACACGACGCCCAGAAAAAACAGGTTCCCAAGTCCCCTCTTTTTTGCTTTTTCTACCATTATAGCGTCTGCGATACCGTCCCCCACATACGCTACTCCTGTTCCTTTTTTCACCCTTTTTTCTATTAACTCGATGAAGAGAGTGGGGTCTGGTTTTCCAAGTTTTTCCATTTCACCCTCTGATCTGAGCAGGTCTCCAAGGAACACGGATTCCTTTTCGTCAAAAAATCCTGTGTAACAGAATTTTTCTAGGATGTACATGCCTTGTGGTCTGGGTCTTCCAGAGTATATTCCGAACTTTCCAAACTTTCTGCGAAGCATGTTCAGGGTCTCCTTGGTGGGGATAAACTCCTCTATGTCAATAAGGCTTGCATCAAACTTGAAGAATGAAGGCACATCATAGATTTTGTTGAACAGTTCTTTGCCTAGATACGTTTCTTCGAACAGCTGCTTCAGCAGATCAGGCATCTCAAGGTCATAGGGCACCAGCACCTTAACCAGCCTCTCTTTAGCGTCTACAACTTCGGGGTCAACGCCCACAAGAGATGTCTCAATCAGTTTTTGCTTCTCAAGGCTGGATTGCGCCAAAAACAGGTCCAAGCCAACAAGATTATCGTCCTTTAGATTAGCAAGGTCAGCTCCGCTAATTCCGATGCGTCTAAGAAAGTCGCCGACCTTTTTCAGGTTCTGAATGAAGCTCTGAACATCCGAGAACTGAAGGCCGCTGAACTGTTTTGTGAAGTTCTGGAGTGCGTTTTTTTGTTCAAGCTTCCGTAGTATGAGATTTATGTAGTAGCTGATTAGCCCGTAGGACAGCTTCCAATCGTTATTATACAGTCCCGTGTCCTTGAATTTCTGGATATCCCGTAAAGTAGCCAGTTTTTCAGCTTCTCCTTCAAGACCAAGTATTTCTAGGAAGTAGTAGTCAACCACCTTTCTTATGGTCTGGCGGTAAGACTGGCTAGTTTGGGCAAGCACACCATCAAAATCAAAGATTATCTTGCGTATCTCACGAAGAGGCTCTTTGACGTCTTCCCTGAGGTATATCCGCCTTTCACTGTTCAACAGCCGATAGGACATGCTGCCTACTCCTCCAACGACGCCTTCAATGCTGAAACAAAAGTTTTGTTCATGTCTCGGGTTCCAGCAGTGACCCGTATGCAATTCTCTAGGAGCGGCAGGTGTCCCCTGTCTTTCACTAGCACATTCCGGTTTTCCATTCGTTCAGTTAAGGCTGCGGAGTTGAGGTCATCTTTTGTTACTTTGAAGAGGATGAAGTTTGCATCTGAAGGATACGGTTTCACTCCATTAATCTGCTTCAGGTTCTTCATCAGCCATTGTCGTTCATTGATTACGAGGTCGATTTTTTCTTTGAAGTAGCTCCATTTCTGCAGAGCCAAAACTATGGCTTGCTGGGTTACTGAATTAACGTTGAAGGGTCCCACTACCCGTTGAACATATTTTATGACGGGTTTGCTTGAAACAAGATAGCCGAGGCGAAGCCCAGCCAGACCGAACGCCTTCGAAAAGCTTCGTAACACGGCAAGGTTATCATAATCTCTTACCCAGTTGATGACCGAACCTGCAGCGAAGTCTGCGTATGCTTCATCCACAATCACGATGCCCTTGAATTCCTCCAAGAGCTGTTTGATGTCCGATTCTCGAAACTGGTTTCCTGTGGGATTGTTTGGAGAACAAACGAAAAGCAGCCGTGTTTCCTTGTCTGCCTTCTTCAATATGGAGTCAACATCTAAACTGTAATCCTTTTTGAGCATAGCCGTGACTTTTTTGCCGCCATACAACTCAGCAAAGAAAGTGTACATTGGAAACGTTGGCTCAGCAACAATTACCTTCGAGCCTCTTCGAATAAACACTTTCATTAGCAGATCCATGATTTCATCTGCACCATTCGCCACAGCGACCTCAGACGCGCTGAAGCCCAGAAAATCTGAGATGGCTTTGACTGCTAGACTGCCGCGGGGCGGAGGATATGCACGAACATCTATGCTTCGGCAGGCGTCAAGCAACAGTTTTTCGACAACCTTGCTGGGCATGGTAAAGTTTTCATTCAGGTTCATCTTCACGATTTTTTCGTCAGGTTTCTGCTCAAGGATAGTTTTGACTTCGTAGCTGGAAAGGTCTCTAACTTCTTCCTGAACCAGTTTTTTTATTTTCATTCTTCTTTCTCCTCTCTTATTGACACAGCCTTTGCGTGCGCGTCGAAGCCCTCCATTTCTGCTATGGTTACTGCTGTCTCTTTCAGGTTCCTGTAGCCTTCCTTGCTGCACTGCATGAAATTCATTGTCTTAACGAAATCTAGGCTTGAAAGTCCGGAGTAAATTTTTGCGTAGCCTGCCGTGGGAAGAACATGATTCAATCCTGACGAGTAGTCACCGAACGATACTGGCGAGTAGCCGCCTAGGAAGACTGCTCCGGCGTTTCGAATCTTGCTGAACACTTCATCCGGTGCCACTGTTTGGATTTCTAGGTGCTCGGGAGCAATCATGTTTGCTAACTCTGTTGCCTCTTCGATGTCTCTGACTGTTACTATCAGCCCTTTTTGTAGGGAAGACTTGATTATGTTGATTCTGGAGAGCAACGTCATCTGGCGGTTTACTTCATCGTTGACTGCTGATGCTAACGTTTCGGATGGGGTTAATAGAATCGCCCATGCTTGCGGGTCGTGTTCTGCTTGGGCAAGAAGGTCCGCAGCTATGTATGAGGCGTTGGCTGTCTCGTCCGCGATTATTAGGACTTCGCTTGGTCCAGCTGGAACGTCTATGGCGACGTCCCGGTTTACTTCCAGTTTTGCTGCTGTCACGTAAACGTTTCCCGGACCCACAATCTTATCCACTTTTTGTACCGTACTTGTACCGTACGTCATGGCTGCTATGGCCTGTGCCCCACCAACCCTATAAAATTCACTCACCCCAGCAATGTCAGCAGCAACAAGAAGAGCAGAATCAACATCTCCATCTTTGCTGGGCGGCGAACAGACTACTATCTTTCTAACTCCCGCCACCTTCGCTGGGACAGCACACATGAGCACCGACGAGGGATAAGATGCCTTTCCTCCCGGAACATAAGCACCAACAGACGCTAAGGGGCGGGTCACCTGCCCGAGGGTTACGCCTTCCGCATTCTGCATTGTCCACTTGGCTCTGAGCTGCTTCTTGTGGAAGCCTGCGATGTTATCTGCGGCCTTCTGTAAGGCGGTGATCTGTTTTTTGTCCAGTTTCGTGTATGCTTCCTTGATTTCGTTCTCTGAGACCCTCAATTTTGCTTGGGTTAAGCGTACCTTGTCGAACTTCTCGGTGTAACGTAACAGGGCTTTGTCGCCCTCTTTTTTGACGTCATCTATTATCGTTCTAACCGTGGAAACAATCGAGGACAGGTCAGCTTTTCCTCTGGCCAGTAACTTGTCGAGTCCTTCTTCTTTGAGTTCTTTGGATGATATAATCCTCATTTTGTTCACGCCCCTCCCTGCAGTTTGGACTGAAGCTCGCTGATCTCCTTCTCGAAAGTCCTGTACGCAATCTTGTTGCAGGCTAGTCTGCAGGTTGAGTCAAGGATTGTGCCAATTACTCTGAGCCTGTTTTTTCGTAATGTTTCGCCGCTTGATGTGATGTCCACGATTATCTGAGACAAACCCAGTTTCGGCGCAAGTTCTGCGGTTCCGCTTACTTCAAGAACTTCTACTTGTTTTCCTTGTTTTTCGAAGTATTTTCTGGTTATGTTTGGGAATTCGGTTGCGACTCGCGTCAATGCGGGAACATCATTTACTGCGTTGATTGGCGACTTTTCTGGCACAGCAACGACGAGGGTTGCTTTTCCGTATTCTAGGTCCAGTAATTCGAGAACGTCTGCTTCCCGTTCTAGGATTAGGTCGTGTCCTGTGATGCCTAGGTCAACGGCGCCGTAGTGCACGTAGACGGGTATGTCGTTGGCTCGGGCAAAGATTGCCTCAAATCGGGGGTCAGAGGTTTTGGAAACATAGTTTCGTTCCTCTTCCAGTATCGTTATTCCTGCCCCTGCTAACGCATCTATTGTCGGCTGCTTGATGCGCCCCTTATTCGGTATCGCAATCCTGATCTTTTTCATTTTAGGGTTGACCTCCAATGTCGCTCAGGAACGTTTTGAAAGTTACTTTTTGTGAAGATGCTGATTTTATGTCATAAACTGTGACCGGAGACTTGAGCGACGAATCAACAGAAACCACGTAATCTGCTTCCGTGATCTTTCCGTAATCTACTGTTTTTTCGAGGCTTCTTCTCGTTATTTCCAGAGAAGCTATGACCCCTGCTTCACGAAGAGTCTTAACTGCCTCTACTGCGACGCTTCTGAATTTGGAGGATACAATAACCCTTGTTTCTGTGTTGCTTGGAATCTCGAAGCCTTGCGCGGTAAGTGCTTGGAGCAGTTTTCCGATTTCCAGAGCAAAACCTGTTGCGGGTAGCCGAAGTTTTCCGAATTTTTCGATGAAACTGTCGTATCTTCCTCCGCTGCCGATGGGAAGACCCAAGTTTGGAACTGAAGCCTCAAACACCATTCCGGTATAGTATTCAATCTTTTTTGTTAAGGAAAAATCGAAGAAAACCAAATCGTCTACTTTATAGGCTTTCAGTGTTTCCTGAAGTTCATTTAGGCTCTCTAGCTGCTTGTTTACTTCATCATATTTTGAGCCACCTAACGAAACGGAAGAGACTTCATTTAATCTTCTGCAGCCTGAAAGCTCAAGGAAGGCGTCTCTCAGGTTTGAGGGGAAACTGTTCTGTTCCATGAACTTCTTCAATCCCACGGCGTCTCGGCACGCTAGTAGCCCCTGAATTGCAACTTTTTGTTGTTCATCTAATCCCGCCGCATTCAGCAAGTCTTTGAGGAGGCTGGCGTGACCCAAATCGATTCTTACATCATTCAAGCCAACCTGTTTGAGAGACGATGTGAGCAGAGCCAGTATTTCTCCGTCGGCCTCAGAGGTGTTGCAGCCGACAAGTTCAACTCCTGCTTGGCAGAACTCTCTTTCTCGTTTTAGGTAGGATTGGCTGTACCTGAAAACGTTGTTGATGTAGAATAGGCGAATTGGCTCTGGCGCGGATTGCATTCGGGTTGTCACGATTCTGGCGACTGGTGCAGTCATTTCTGCTCTTAGTGCCAAAAGTTTTCCGTCGGAGTCTTGGAATTTGAACATGGCGTCGACAAGTTCTGACCCTACTCCCGTGGATAGGGTTTCGACGAATTCTATGGTTGGGGAGCGGACTTCGCTGTAGTTCCATAGTTCAAAGTTTTTTCGTAGCTGGGTTTCGATGTATTGGTATTGTTTGACTTCGTTAGGCAGTATGTCTTTTGTTCCTTTTGGGGTGTGTAGGCGTGTGAAGGTTATTCCTCCTGTTCATCTTGTTTGTCCTCCGTGGGTAATTTGTGGGTTGAAACCCATATTCCGCACATCTTATATAAAGGTTTCCAGAAGAAATAGTGGAGACCACAAAACATGCGAATGACCGAAATAGTCAGAGTAGACTCACGAGGAAGAATCACAATGCCCTCATCAATCCGCGAAGCCATGAAACTCTCAGAGGGAATGTACGTCATGCTAATAGCCGATTTGGACAAGAAAGAGATCAGGATTGCGCCCTTCGCTGACCCAGAAGCAAAACTGGTTGAGCTGAGCATCACCTTCTCGGATGTGCCGGGTGCCCTCGCGAAATCGGCAAGCATCCTAGCAGACGAGGGCGTTGACCTGTTATCTAGCGAATCCCGGACTCTTCGTAGAGGAAAATCTGCTGAATGGGTTGTTGTCGCCGACGTTTCAAGATGCAAATGCACGCTGAAAGAGCTGGAGCAGAAAATAGCTGCTGAAGGCACTGCAGAGGAAGTCAATTTCCGCAGCTACACATGAAGGAATTCTGTTATAAGCGCCCAGAAAGTTACTTCTCAAACGCGTGGTGACTGAGCATGGAAGAGAGGGTCTATGCATTGTTTGGCGTTTTCGGACCCTTACTTGTTTACCTGTCCATCGCAGCGTCTCTTGCTCTTTCGCCATGGTTCAGTTGGGAAACCAACGCATTGAGCGACCTTGGACACGCAGTCACCAGCGATGTCGCGTGGATATTCAATTTGGGATTGTTGCTTGCAGGTTTTCTTCTAATAATCTACGCAATGACGGCTTTCAAAAAGCATGCCAAGTATAGTGGCTTCTGTTTGCTGGTTTCAGCCTTTTTTGTTCAATTGCTGGCAGTAATTAACGAGTCGTATGGTGGGCTTCATTATGCTGTGGCAGTGCCCCACTTCTTGATGCTAAGCGTCACCTCTATCGTGTATACCGTAGAAAAGAGGTCGGCTTTTGCTCTCACCACCTTTCTGGTCGTCATGTTCTCGTGGCTACTTTACGCACTAAACATATTCAGCGTTGGAATTGCCGTTCCAGAAACAGTTTCAAAACTTGTACTCCTGTGGATAATGTACTCTGCCCTCAGAATCTACTCTGGCAAAGAATAGGTTAGTACACTGTGATGCTTCTTGTTCCGGGCAGTCTCCTTATTTCGCTGATTAGCTCTGAGGGAATGTCGCCCTCAAGAATTAGAGTTAATTTCGGGTGTTCACTTGTGCTGGCGTCTTCTGCCAGAGCCTGCCTTATGCTGAGCCCGGTCTCGGACACTTTTTTTGTAACCTTGGCTATGATGCCTGTCTGAGTAGCGTTTTCAGGAACAAAAACAATAACGCTCAAGTTAAATTCTCGAGCCACTTCCTGCAGCGAACACACCTGCCTAAGGTTCATGTAGATTCTCTTCAGTTCGTTCTTTGAGAGTATTGTTTGGACGGTGCTGTCGACGGCTCGGCGTTCAACACCTACCTCTTTTCCGATTTGGGTGTGAGGTATCTCTATTCCGCCGCTGACGACTTTTCCGTCTTCCCTAACTTGAAATCCCCGCTCGAACAGGAGCTGTGCAACACGTTGTTGTGCGGGCAAATCTTTGAAGAATTCTTTGATTCGGCTCCACATATGTAACTAGCCTCAAAGTAAACTGTTGTTCGGCAAAGCTTATATAAATGCTTCATGGTAGAAAAAGTTAATTCTCAAATCCGAAAAAGAATGTGATTATTCATGACATCTAAAAAAATATTGTTAGACGAAGAGGAAATACCAAAACAGTGGTACAACATTCAACCTGACCTTCCTAAACCATTGCCTCCAATGATTCATCCCGGAACAAAGGAACCCGTGAAGCTTCCACCTCCGCTGTTTCCACTCGAGTGCCTCAAACAGGAATACAGCATGGAACGGTGGATAGACATACCTGAACCTGTGCGTGAAGCATATCGAGTCTGGCGACCTAGTCCACTCTTCAGGGCAACTGGACTAGAAAAGGCGTTGAAGACCCCAGCAAAAATCTACTACAAGTACGAGGGAGTTAGCCCTGCAGGAAGCCACAAGACAAACACTGCTGTCGCCCAAGCCTATTACGCTGCAAAAGAAGGGCTGGAAAGGGTGACAACCGAAACTGGGGCAGGACAGTGGGGCTCCGCTTTGTCCTATAGCGCCCAGTTGTTTGGAATTGACGCCACGGTTTACATGGTAAGTGCAAGCTATCACCAAAAACCATACCGAAGAGTTATGATGGAAACTTGGGGCGGCGAGGTCTTTCCAAGCCCAACGAACAGAACAAAGAGCGGCAGAGCAATTTTGGAGGCTGACCCAGACAGCACGGGCAGTCTTGGAATAGCCATCAGTGAAGCGGTTGAAGAAGCCCTCACTACCGATAACGTGAAGTATACTATAGGAAGCGTCGTTAATCATGTTCTGCTTCATCAGACTGTTATTGGTCTTGAAACCCAGAAACAACTGGCGATGGTGGACGAATATCCCGACCAAATCATCGGTTGTATCGGTGGAGGAAGCAGCTTCTCAGGACTTTTTTGGCCATATTACCACGACAAAGTTAAAGGCAAAGCTCCAAAAGAGGCAGAGTTTATAGCGGTTGAGTCTTCTGCATGTCCTAAGGTTACGAGGGGATACTACACATACGATCACGGAGACACAGCAAAAATCATACCCTTGGTCAAAATGCATACAGTAGGTCACACTTTCATACCTGCACCAATCCATGCCGGAGGATTACGTTATCACGGAATGGCGCCAACTGTCAGTCTGCTAAAAGACGAAGGCGAAATTCAATCTAGAGCATACAACCAGATTGAAGCGTTTGACGCTGCAAAACTGTTCACCCAAACTGAAGGAATAATTCCAGCACCTGAACCAGCCCATGCAATAAAGGCTGCGATTGACGAAGCATTGAAGTGCAAAGAGACAGGCGAAGAGAAAACAATATTGTTCCTGTTGTGTGGTCACGGTCACTTTGATATGCAAGCTTACGACGACTACAACAGCGGTAAGATGCTTCCATACGAGTATCCACAAGCGAAAGTCGACGAAGCAATGAAGAAACTTAAAGCGCTCTATCCATGGCTTAACGACGACCTTACCAGCATGACATAAAACAAACCCAAAAAAATCTCACTTTCTTCTTTTTTCTTTTTTTTAATTCGCATCGGATAGCCTATTTCATGTTTTTTGTTTCCTAGTTTTCATTACCTTAAAGTAATGGTTAGCCTCAGTAAATATGGGGAGCTAAAGGTTGGTTAGAGTTTCTAAGGTCACAAAAAGGGACGGACGAGTAGTTGTTTTTGATGAGAACAAGATAACAGTGGCCATTCTTAAGGCGTTGAAGGCGGTCAAGAGAGGAGATGAAGAACAGGCAAAGAGGCTTTCAGAAGAAGTTGTGAAGCTACTTAACGAACGTTTTGAAGACAAGATTCCCAGCGTCGAAAACATTCAGGACCATGTTGAGGAGGTGCTAATCAGAAACGGCTACGCCGATGTAGCCAAAACATACATTCTATACCGCCAAAAACGCACAGAAATCCGAGAATTCAAGAAGTTCTTTGGCGTTGTCGATGATCTAAAGCTGGGAGTCAACGCCATACAAGTGCTAAAAAACAGGTACCTCATGAAAGACGAGGAAGGCAAAGTCATCGAAACACCCAAACAAATGTTCCGCAGAGTCGCCAAAGCGGTGACCAAAGCAGACCTCATCTATGACAAGAATGCTGATGTGGAAGGGACCGAAGAGACGTTTTACCAGGTTATGGCAGACCGACTGTTTCTTCCTAACTCTCCAACTCTCATGAATGCGGGAACCAAGCTGGGTCAGCTCTCCGCCTGTTTCGTTTTACCTGTGGATGATTCGATAGATGGAATATTCACCACCCTGAAGCACATGGCGATAATCCATCAGTCCGGCGGAGGAACAGGCTTCTCCTTTTCACAGTTGAGACCTGCAGGCGACCTAGTGGGCTCCACGAAGGGCGTAGCCTCTGGTCCAGTCTCGTTTATGACAATCTATGACGCCGCCACTACCGTGATCAAGCAGGGAGGACGAAGAAGAGGAGCCAACATGGCAATACTGGACGTGACCCATCCCGACATCCTAAGGTTTATTGAGGCAAAGTCCCGGGAGGACATCTTGACGAACTTCAACATTTCAGTCGCGGCTACGGACAAGTTCATGGATGCAGTGGAAAAAGATGCTGAGTATGATCTGGTGAATCCTCGAAACGGAAAAGCTGAATCAAGGCTGCGGGCACGCCACGTTTTCGATTTGATATGCTCTAATGCTTGGAGGACAGGGGACCCCGGCATCGTGTTTATTGATGAAATTAATCGGCATAATCCAACTCCGCAGGTGGGAAAGATCAGGAGCACAAACCCGTGTGGAGAACAGCCATTACTGCCCTTCGAATCATGTAATCTGGGCTCCATTAACCTGGCAAAGATGGTTAAGGACAAAAATGTGGACTGGACAAAACTGAAACAGGTCGTTAGGATTGCGGTTCACTTTCTGGATAACGTGATTGACGTGAACAAGTATCCTGTTCCGGAAATCGGCGAACTCACCCGAGCTAACAGAAAAATCGGCTTGGGAATCATGGGCTTCGCGGACATGCTCATCATGCTGGGTATCCCCTACGATTCGGAGGAAGCCTTAGTCCATGCAGAAAAGATGATGAAGTTCATCAGTGACGAGGCTACGAAGAAATCTGTTGAGGTAGCAGAGAAACGAGGAACATTCCCCAACTTCAAAGGCAGCATCTGGGAAAAGAAAGGTTACAAGACAATCCGCAATGCTACAGTCACCACAGTTGCGCCCACGGGAACAATCAGCATAATTGCCGGATGCTCAGGGGGAATAGAGCCAATCTTCGCCGTGGCTTTTGTTCGAAACGTCATGGAGGGCACACGGTTACTGGAGATACAGCCCACATTCGAGGAACTGGCAAAGGATAGAGGCTTTTACAGCAGAGACTTGATGCTGGAGATAGCGAAGAAAGGTTCCATACAGACCTTGGAAGGGGTTCCGGAGGATGTACAGAGAATTTTTGTTACATCCTTAGATATTGATCCGGAGTGGCATGTGCGGATGCAGGCGGCTTTCCAGAAGCACGTTGACAATGCGGTCTCTAAGACTGTGAATCTTCCGCCCGACGCCACCGTGGAGGACGTTAGGCGGGTGTATCTGCTTGCGTACAAGTTGAAGTGCAAAGGAATAACGGTGTATCGTTACGGAAGCAAGAAGGAGCAGGTTCTGTATGTGGGTCCGCTTTTAACCAAAGAATTGGCTACTGAAGATCATGTGAGTGCAGATTCGGAGTATGCTGGAGGCTGCCCCCGCTGTGGATCAAATCTAGCCTATTAACTCTGTATATCTGTTCCTAGAAAGCAGTGGCAAAACAGGCTATAGAGACTCGCTGCAAATGATTAATTAAGCCAAAACGAGACCTTAATCTAAAAGGTGGTGTTCAAGATTTACTGCCCAAACTGTGGAGAAAAACTGCCGGACAACTCAAAGTTTTGTACCAACTGTGGAACCCCTGTGACTCTTGATGCAAAATCAGAAACTGTTGTTCAAAAGTTTGAAACGGACCCAAATCTACAGGACCACTGGGTAATACGGTTTCTTGCATACCTCATCGATTCCATAATAGCATCTGTTGCAGCTGGAATTTTGCTTTTCATCGTCCGTCTTCCATTCTATATAGCAACTCCCTTTGCACTAATTGACCCGTTCATTTTTCCTTTTGCCATAGGGTTGCTCCTTGTTCCCTATTCCATCTTAACCGAGTCATATAGTGGCGCCACAATCGGCAAAGGCATAATGGGTCTCAAAGTTGTCACAAAAGCAGGTGGGAATCCAAGCTTCGAACAGGAATTAATACGAAACATAAGCAAAATCTATGGGCTTCTAGTGATTTTGGACTTTATCGGCGGCTTAATAACAGCAACAGACCCTAACCAAAAATACAGCGATAGAATAGCCAACACAACAGTCATCCCTGCCGAACAGGTAGTTGTTTGGAAACGCTAACATAGTTAGATTCGTGAAATCGCCATAACAACCGTTCTTGCAATCAAGGAAACGCCGACAATTATTATTATTGTGGACCAGAAGACAAACCATTGTGTGCTTTCGACAAGGAATAACTGGATAAGAAATGCTGCTCCTGCCCAGTACACAAAGTTACCAACTGTTTCTGCTCTTTTTCCCCATGACGAAGGAATAGTGAATCGTAGTGCCAAGATGACTATCTGGAATACACATAAAGCTGCACTAGCCTGTCCGGCAGCCTGATAGACTGTCAGGTGGCTTCCCGGAAATTCGGGTCCAGGGAATACAATATTCGTGTTTGGGACATCAACCAGTTTGAAGTCTTTGAAGAAATCTAGTATGGCGTCAAACAGGTTAGGTGTGATGATAAAGATTGTTCCGATAAGAAGGAGGAAAAATCCGGCAGAGATTGCGGTGAAGAGCCCATCCTGATGTTTGCGGGGTGTCTCTTTGTTTGCGTTCAAACAATTCACCTCAACCAATGTTTTCTTGCGTTAAGCGCTTATAATACTTCTCTATGGCTGAAAAATGGTGCATGTTTTAAATACTTATAATTGAAATAATAAAGGCTAGACTTGTAAGGTGAAAATTATGCCATATTGTCATAAGTGTGGCTCAGAAGTCAATGAAGAAAATTCTTTTTGTCCCAAATGCGGCGCTACTTTGAAGGCTGGAGTCCCTCGTCCGCCTTTGCCTCCTGAACGTTACATAAGCGAAAAAGCAGAAAAACAAGAAAAGCATGAGAAAAACGAAAAAAATGAAAAGAATGAGAAGGGCGAGCACCAAGAAAAATATGAGAAACAGGAGTACGGCATTTTAGGTCCACTGGTCGGCGGAGCCGTCTTGATACTGGTCGGCTTCATTCTGTATCTTTCAGTGTCTGGCATCCTTAACTTCCGTTCCATCTTTCCCTTCTTCTTGATCATTATTGGCGCAATCGTGCTACTAGGCGTGGCAATAGGCGCAGTGATGGCTAAGGGAAGGAATCCGAGACCCTGAAAGTTCACGCAGCGGTTTCCTTAAACTAGACGTGCCGTATGCTCTTGTTGGTCGATGGGACAGCGATGAATGGAGTAGACATCCTAAAACAGATCGTGCATCCTTGGCATGAATCCTTAAAGAATCCCGCCGAGGCGCAGCAGCAGATCCTAGAACAACTGCTTGAGGGCTACGCCAAAACAGGTTACGGAAAAAGCCACTCAGCAGACACAATCAAAGATGGCGCTACGTTTCGCGCAAACTTTCCAACAATCAACTACGAGGGTCTTCGTCCATACCTTGAGGAAGTTATAGCAGGAGACTACTCTGTTATTCTGCCTGAGCCGCCGTTATGCTGGGTGATGACCAGAGGCTCCACAGGCAATTCTAAAGTTCTTCCGGTTACGAAGACTCATATTGAGCAGATTTTCTGGTGCGGGGCACGAGCCATAACAAATTATGCGCTCAGAATGGATAGCATGGATGTTCTGGCGGGGAAGATACTGAACCTCAATTTTCCGTCAGCTGTGACCACCACTGATGCTGGTGGACAGAAACTCACTTATGGCTACAGCTCCGGAACCTACGCGAAACTTAATCCTATGCTTAATCAGGTTAGCCTTCTGCCCAGACAGGAGGAAATAGATGCGTTGGGCTCCGGCATCAGCAGACTTGATTGGGAGAAACGGTTCGAGCTGGTTTATCAGTCTGCCCTTGATCAGCCTGTGGTGGCAGCCATTGGAGTAACACCTGTAATTCTTTCTTTTGCCCGATACGTTAAGCATAGACATGGAAAGCAGCCTAAGGATTTGTGGAACTTTAAGGTGCTCGTCTGCACGAGCGTACGAAAGATTCAGTTCAAGTATGGTCCGGTTCTCAGGAAATTTTTCGGTGAAGAAGTTCCGATCGTTGAGATGTATAGCGCCACTGAAGGAGCGTTTATGCAGCAGCTTGATGACCTGCCGTATGTTTCGCCGAATTATGATGCTTACTATTTTGAGGTTGAAATCGGCAAAGGCACCAAGATGCTCCACGAACTAAGGAGAGGCGAGTGGGGACGGCTCATAATCTCGTCCTGTCTATTCCCCAGATACGACATCGGCGACATGATTGAGGCAATGGGAAAAAACTATTTCCGAATATTCGGAAGAGCCAAACCTCTAACAATCCTAAAACACAGACTATACAGGCTACTTTTCGGCTGGTCAATCTAAACTTGGCTTTTAGGAATAGCATCCTAAGACTGATGAGTTTTTGGATACACTAACTGTTGCTAATGACATCATTTATTGTGATTTCTAT
>Ga0307423_1000692_pt1 | contig 22414 bp, 16 predicted proteins | sample SalMarWE160310MG_FD_202154 | JGI IMG/M metagenome (GOLD analysis project Ga0307423, IMG submission 202154) | Salt marsh sediment microbial communities from the Plum Island Ecosystem LTER, Massachusetts, United States - WE1603-10 | ecosystem: Environmental > Aquatic > Marine > Intertidal zone >...
AATTGCACCGATGATGATCCAGATGGGATTCATATACCGGCCGCCCAAATTCAGCCAGAAGCCGTTGGCCTTCACATTATAACTGCCGGCATTTTCACCATTGACATAGACATCAAACTTTGTATCCGGCGGTGTATGGCGAAAGGTTTTAAAAGAAGCCTTGAATTTTCCGGTGGTTTTATCCAGGACAATGGAGGTGCCTTTATCCCAGTAATTTTTTCGGGTATTGTAATCTCCGAGGACGCTTCGGGCAAAAATAGTGACTTTTCCCACATTGGTGCCTTCCTTGACGATCGTATTGATGCCGTAGCTGCTTTCGTGGGCGTATTTGAAGAAATTCCATTCCTGATCAGTCTTGATGGTTGCCAGGGAAGCTTTGGCTTCAGGACCGAGTGCATCAAATTTCGACAATTTGAACCAAGTGGTTTCATAGAGCCCTCTTTTACCTTTCTGGGTAAAAAAAGACGGCCCGCCGTATTTCTTTTTGGTAATTTCACCGAATTTTTCCGGATTCGACGTCAGCATGTAATAGAGATCGGGTATGGATGTTTCCCTGGTGAACCCATTTTTCTTTGCGTCCGTATTCAAATGTTTGGTCTCATGAACGCCTTTTGAGTCCTCGGGTGCAAAGGTTTTTTGAGACGAAACCGCAATGTAAAGGTCCTGGCCGGGATCGATGCTTCCCTCTATGGTCACCGTGTCGCCGGCTTTGTAATCCGTCGCGGAAATGGTTGCAGTATTACTGCAAATACCCGCACTTGAAAAGAGAAAAACCAATCCCAAAGATAGTAGTACTACCGGAATTAGGCATTTTTTCATAACCTACCTCCCTATGCCTTCTAAGTGGTTGAAAGATTATTGATGACTAAGCAAAAGTTTATCTTTTTGATCTTATACAGCTTTAAATTATAAAAATAAAAACTATTTTATCCCTGATTTTAGGTTTCAGTTATTCGATACATCAAAGTTTAAAATATTTTATGGCGAGAATCGCACCCAGAAAACTGAAAACGCCGCCGAGAAAAGCTAATAATAAAAAATCGACCATATAAACGATATAGCCGCCGGTATCAAAATAAAAGGCGATGTTTAACATCAAAGCGACGCCGACAACCATAAGAATTCCGGACAGAGCGCTCAAGATCCGTTTATGTTTAAAACCGTCTTTTATCCGGATGATCAGATTATATCCGGTTAAGGCTGCATTAAATCCTATGATAAACGGTAAAAGTTTCTCGATGGTTCTGACGGACATTATACTGATAAAAAACATCACCAGCAATACAGATCCAAAGATTCCTACCAACGTTGCACTGAAAAAATTAAGCAAATGTTTATATCGCTTCATTAAAAACCCTGTGGCGATGGAAATCAATACCCTTTTTGGATTTTTTAAAAAAAATTCCGAATTCTCCCTTGACTTTTTTTATTTTGTGGAGGAAATTTTCTACCATTAAGATGATTATGTTATTATCTCAAATTAATGCGAAAGGACAATAATATTTGGTATATCGCCGAATTTTGTTTCGGCTGCACCACCGATTCTTTGAAGAGACCTTTGGAAAATGTTCAATTCTATGCAAAGCCAAGTAAGGCGAAAATTTTAACCATCCCGATGAAAAAGCCATCGGGACAGGCATCCATACATTGAGTATTTCGAAGATTAACCCGCCCAAGTTCGGTGGCGGGTTAAAATTTGAGCCTGTTGATAAATCGCGACTATCGGGGACGCAGGAATTAGGCAAAAGAGGGCGTTTTGCAAAGGTCTCTGGAAGTGATTCGGATATTACGAGCTATTTTCAGACAAGAGGTGAGCAGCATGAAAGAATCTGTTTTCAGTATTTGTGGCATGTGCAGCGTCAGGTGCCCCATTCGCGTCGAGGTGGAAGACGGTATGGTGAAATGGATCGAGGGAAATCCCCATGATCCGGGAATGGCCGGGCGACTTTGTGCAAAAGGATCGGCTGGTTTGGCCATGGAGTACGACTATGAAAGACCTCATCATCCGTTAATACGGAAAGGCAAGCGGGGCGAAGGAGAGTGGGAAAAGGCAAGCTGGGACGAAGCCATAGATTATATTTCCGGCAAGTTAAAACCGATTATCGATGAATTCGGCGGCAGGGCCGTTGCTTTGAGTGATCGCGGCGGGCCGTTTAGAGATATTCACCGCAGTTTTCTGCGGGCCATCGGCTCTCCCAACTATTTCAACCACGACTGCACATGCGGTCGGAACGTCCAGCATGCATCCATCTCAATGTTCGGTTCGGGACGGAAGACATTCAATTATGATTTTAAAAACTGCAAGCATCTCGTTTTGTATGGCCGAAATGTGTTTGAATCGTTGCGGGTGAAGGCCGCCAACACGATTATGGAGCTATTGGATCGGGGCGGAAAGCTGACTTACATCGATGTTCGGGCAAGCAACACCGCCATGAAAGCCACCCGGTTCTGGATGGTTCGGCCGGGTACCGATTACGCCCTTGATCTGGGCATTATTCACGCCGTTCTTAGAGATAATCTCTATGATGCCGAATTTGTGAATCAATGGGTGGCTGGTTTGAGAGAACTGGAATCTTTTGTTGCGCCGTATACTCCGGAATGGGCGTCCAAAGAAACCGGCATTGCTTCGGAAGAAATCGTCGAGTTCGCCCATGAGGTGGCCCAGGACAAACCCGCGGTTATCTTTCATCCGGGTTGGATGATGGCACGATATAAGGATTCTTTTTACAGCTCGAGAACCTCTTACATCCTGAACGCGCTCATGGGAAGCTTCGAGGCCCCAGGCGGTTTGTTTTTTCAAAAGAGTCCCGGCGATGCCGGCAAAAAGGGCCTGAATACACTCATGGATACCATCCCCAAACCCAAAGACCAGCGGGTGGACGGCTGCGGATGGAAGTACAAGCATTTTGAATCCGGTCCTGGCCTGCTGCACCTTCTTTACCCGGCCCTTCTCAGTAAAGATCCATATCCGGTCAAAGCGTACCTTGTGTTTCGACACGATCCGCTTCTATCTCTTCCGGATCCAGAGGCGCAGAAGAAAGCACTTGACAAACTGGATCTGATTGTGGCCATCGACAGCAATTACAGTGAAACCGGATGGTATGCCGATGTGCTGCTGCCTTCGGCAACGTATCTTGAAAAATCGAGCATTATACGAACCGGTAAAGGGTTGATACCTCAATTCAGCATCCGAAAACAGGCCATTGAACCCCGAAATGAGGCCAGGCCGGATTGGTGGATTTTTAAACAACTGGCCGAGCGCCTGGGCGTGGGTGACTATTTCAAATTCAAGGACATGGAGGAATTCTGGAAATTTCAGTTGGAAGGCACCGGTGTAACACCGGCAGACTTTGATGAAAAAGGATTTGTGAGTCTTGCCGATGCCCCGATCTGGTGGGATCGCATGAAGGATTTAAAATTCAAGACACCTTCTAAAAAAATTGAATTCGTGTCCAGCCTCCTTGAAGAAAACGGTATTCCTTCCTTTAAGCCATATGAAAGCCCCAAGAAACCGGAGAACGGAACATTTCGTCTGGCATTCGGCCGCAGTCCGGTCCACACACACGGGCAAACCCAGAACAACCCCGTGCTGCACGAAATCATGCCGGAAAACACGCTCTGGATCAATACAACCCAAGCCGAGAAACTGGGTATATCCAATGGAGACCGTGTGGTGGTGACATCCTCCGACGGGGGTCATTCAGGTACGATCCAGGCCAACGTGACCGAATTTATACATCCGGAAGTTGTTTTTATGGTTCATGGTTTCGGAAGAAAAATTCCCTGGCAAACCCGGGGATATAACAAAGGTTTGGGTGACTACCGTTTTGAGACAGGTCTTTTGGATGTTTACGATCCGGTGGGCGGGGCCAACGCTCTTCTGGAATGTTTTGTGGAAGTAAAGAAAGCCTAATAATTTCGGATCTGGAGGAATCCATATGAGTAAGTACTACATATATCAAGACGTCAAACGCTGTATCGGCTGTTATAGCTGTGAATCTCATTGTAAGACCAAAAACAATCTGCCCGTGGGTCCCCGTTTTTGCCAGATTATCCCGGTGGGACCCAAGCTCGTGAATAATCTTCCCCGAGTGTCTAATATTTTCATGCCGTGCTTTCAGTGTGAAAATCCATGGTGCGTGATGGCATGTCCCACCGGCGCCATGCAAAAGCGCCCCAAGGACGGCATCGTTTTTGTGGATCAGGCGATTTGTGTGGGATGTAAGAGCTGCATCACCGCGTGTCCGTGGGGCACACCCCAGTGGAATCCGGAAACGGGCAAGGTGGTCAAGTGCGATTATTGTATGGACAGATTGGATCAGGGCTTAAAACCGGCCTGCGTGACAAAGTGCATCACACAGTGTCTGTATTTCGGGGACGCTTCGGAAAAAACCAAGACCGCCCGGGAACGTTTTGCCAGGGCGATTGCTGAACTTTAAATGCAATACCATTAATCAACAGACTCATGGATCTACAAGTGGGTTTAAAAAATAACAGATACACAACCATTACATCGTGCACAATTTAACAAATCAAGACAACAGACATTTGATAAAGCCTGTTGTCTTTTTTCTGAGGGAGAAGCAACGTGGAGAAGGAAAAAATCGATCATATCATTTCAAAATTTCCGGAAACCAAGGGAAACCTCATCGGGATTCTTCACGAAATCCAAAATGAATTCCGATATCTTCCTGAAGAAGAACTACGATATCTTTCTCGAAAGATCGATGTCCCCATGACTCAGATCTACAGCATTGCCAATTTCTACAACCGTTTTAGCTTAACCCCGACGGGTGAACACGAACTTTGCGTCTGTTTGGGAACCGCCTGTCATGTAAAAGGAGGTCAGAACGTTCTGAATCAGGTTAAGAAAGACTTGAAAATAGATGAGGAAGAAACCACGGAAGACATGAAATTTACATTAAAGGTTGTTAGATGTTTGGGCGCTTGTAGTTTGGCACCCGCCGTGATGATGGATGATCAAACGCATTCGAACATGACACCTGGTTTAGTCAAAGAATTAATTAAATCGTTCTGATATTGAGAGGATTGCTATTATGGCTCAACAACAGGATATCACGATAAAAATTTGCGCAGGTCTCGGCGGTGTGATGAGCGGCAGCAACAAGGTCGTTGCAGCGTTCAATCAAATCCTGGAAGAAAAAAGGGTAAATGTCCAGGTAACACCCAAACTTCACAAGGTCGGCTGTCTGGGGCTGTGTGCAAGAGATGTTCTTGTTGATGTATACATAAACGGCACCAAGTTCACATACCAGCATGTCACGCCGGAAATGGTCGAAGAGATCGTTGACAAACATCTTGTCGGTGGTGAGCCTGTTGAAAAATGGTTGGTGGATGAAGCGTACCAAAACTACCATAGGAATCAGAAAAAGCTGCTCCTTAAAAATTGTGGTCGAATCAATCCCGAATCCATTGATGCATATATAGATGTCGGCGGGTATGCCGCCGCCCAAAAGGTTATGAATATGGACCCGGGCAAGGTGATCGAGACGATCAAAGCATCCGGGCTCAGAGGCAGAGGGGGGGGCGGATTTCCTGCGGGTATCAAGTGGGAGACCTGCCGAAAGGCTGAAGGTGACATCAAATATGTGATCTGTAATGCAGACGAGGGGGACCCGGGTGCGTTTATGGACCGGGCGATTCTTGAAGGAAACCCCCATGCGGTTATCGAAGGGATGATCATCGGATCTTATGCCATAGGATCTGTCGAGGGTTTTGTGTATATCAGGGCTGAATATCCTCTGGCTGTGGAGCGTCTTCGAATGGCGCTTAACCAAGCCAGGGAAAGGGGGTTCTTGGGAGAAAATATTTTTAGGAAAAATATCAGCTTCGATATCAAGGTTGTTCTGGGCGCCGGCGCTTTTGTTTGTGGCGAGGCGACGGCTCTCATGACTTCAATAGAAGACATGGCCGGCGAGCCGCGGCCAAAGTATGTTCACACCACTGAGCGTGGTCTTTGGGGGAAGCCAACCAATCTGAACAATGTGGAAACCTGGGCGAATGTCCCCCCGATAATTGAGAACGGCGCAGAGTGGTATGCCGGTATCGGTAGTGAGAACAGCAAAGGAACAAAATTATTTTCCCTGGCAGGGAAAATCAAAAACACTGGAATCATCGAGGTGCCCATGGGCATGCCGTTAAGAAAGATCATCTATGACATCGGCGGCGGCATTCCCAATGGGAAGAGATTCAAAGCAGTACAAACCGGAGGGCCGTCCGGTGGATGTATACCCGAAGCTTTGCTAGATATCCCCGTGGATTACGAAAACCTGAGCAAGGCCGGTTCAATCATGGGGTCCGGTGGGATGATCGTCATGGACGAAGACACCTGTATGGTGGATGTGGCCAAATATTTTATATCCTTTTGCCTGGATGAGAGCTGCGGCCAATGTACGCCCTGCCGGGAAGGGCTTCACGTCATGGAACGAATTTTGACGGATATCACCGAAGGCAGGGGAAAAGATGAGCACTTACAGCAGCTATTAGACCTGTCTGAAATCATCGTCGACTCTTCTTTATGCGGACTTGGAAAGAGTGCGCCCAACCCGGTAAAATCCACCCTTCGATATTTTAAAGATGAATATCTTGCTCATATTCACGACAAGCATTGTCCGGCCGGAGTTTGCCGGCGGTTGACCCCCGCCCCTTGCCACATGACCTGTCCGGCCGGTATCGATGTCCCGTCGTATGTGGCTTTGATCGCCCTTGGCAGGCATGAGGAAGCGGTAAAAGTCATTATGGAAGACAATCCGTTTCCCTGGGTGTGCGGTTTGGTCTGTCCGGCACCGTGCGAAGGAATGTGCCGCAGGGGAGATGTGGACCAGCCCATCAGCATTCGCGCGTTAAAGGGCTTTGCCAGTAAATACGTGATGGAAAAGTTCGGTGGATACGAACCCGGGATTAAAACCCGGCGGGATGAAAAGGTCGCTGTGGTCGGTTCCGGTCCCGCAGGACTCTCTGCGGCGTACTATCTTGCCTTGGAAGGTTATAACATTACCGTTTTCGAAGCCCTTCCCGAGCCGGGCGGTATGCTGAGAGTGGGGATTCCGCCGCACAGACTTCCCAAAGACCTGCTCGATAAAGAAATTGAAAATTTCATAAAAATGGGGATCAAGATAAAGACCCAAACGGCCCTTGGAACGGATTTTACCCTGGATGATCTTTTTGACCAGGGATTCAGCGCGATTTTTTTGGGCATTGGCGCACACAAACCCATATCCCTTGGTTTGGCAAAAGAAGATGCCGCCGGAGTCATTCAAGGGGTCGATTACCTTAAAAAACTCAACCTTGGGGAGCCGGTGCCAAAGGGTCGGCATGTTGCCGTTATCGGCGGCGGCAATGTGGCCGTTGATGTTGCCAGATCCGTCGTCAGAAAAGAGGCACAACAGGTGACCATTCTATACCGCAGAACCCAGAGGGAAATGCCGGCTTATGACAGTGAAATTGAGGGAGCCCTGGAAGAAGGCGTCAAAATTTCTTATCTGACCGCGCCGGAGTCGATTTTAACCCAAAACGGACACGTCGTCGGCCTCAGGTGCATTAAAATGAAGCTGGGTGATCCTGATGCATCGGGACGCCGAAGACCGATACCTATTAAAGGCTCTGAATATGAGCTGGAATCCGACTTGGTGATTCCGTCCATCGGCCAGACCATGGAAACACCGGCCAATGAGAGTATCAAAGGTGTCGATATCGTCAAGTGGGGCAGCTTTAAGGTAGATGCCGTAACATTGGCCACAACAAGACCCGGGGTCTATGCCGGAGGAGATGCGGTCAGCGGGACAGCCACGGTCATTGAGGCCATCGCCGGTGGCAAAAAAGCGGCCATCGCCATTGATGCATATATTAAAGGAAATGAAGATCCGAAATTTCCACCGATTCCTCAAAAAAAGGCCGAGGTTGAAAAAATCGACGTCAGCGAAGAAAAAATGGCGCAGCTAAAGCGTCCCAAAATCCCCTTGCTGGAAATAGAGAAAAGGTTATGTACCTTTGACCAGGTAGAGCTCGGCCTTAGTGAAAAAGCCGCCCGCGATGAAGCCAAACGGTGTTTGCGGTGTGATTTAAGCCAATAAGGAGAAATGCTGATGATGGTTCAAATGACCCTGAACAATAAAGAAATCGAGGCTTCAAAGGGATCAAGTATTCTTGAGACGGCTCGAAAACACGGTGTCGATATTCCCACACTCTGTTATCATGAGGCGCTGGAACCCTATGGTGTCTGCCGGTTGTGTATTGTGGAGGTGGGGGGGGCTTTGCGTAGCGGGATACGGATTTCGTGTATTCAAAATGTAATGGACGGCCTGATTGTGAATACCGAAAGCGAAAGAGTCTTAAGAAACAGACAGTTTCTTTTCGAGCTTTTATTGGCAAGATCTCCCGACTCAAAGGCGCTTATCGATCTGGCAGCAAAACACGGCGTTTATGAATCGAGGTTTTATGAAGGGGATACGGATGATAATTGCGTAAGATGCGGCCTGTGTGTGAGGGCTTGCCGTGACAAAATAGGTGCTTTTGCCCTTTGTTTTGCTCACAGAGGATATGACAGGATGGTCACGACTGATTTTGAATCTCTTTCCGAGTATTGTATCGGCTGTGGCACCTGTGCTCAGATCTGCCCCACAGGCGCCATAAGGATGAAAGATGATGGTGAAGAAAGGATCATCTATACAAAAAATGGGGTGGTGGGCAAATTCAAACTCGAAACATGCGATTTGTGCGGTATACCTTATGCTCCGAGAAAGTACCTGGATTTTGTAAAAAGGAATTCGGATGCATCTATGGCGGTTAGTGTTGCAAGAGATCTCTGTCCAACATGCGCAAGACGAACGGGTGCAATAAATATAGTGGGTTCAATGACCATGTAATCCATCTGTATCTGTCCTTAACATCGATCTGAAAGGTAAGAGAACATCATGGAAAAAGAGAAAATTGAGAAAATTGTCAATAAGCACCGAAATGAAAAGTCAGCAATATTGGCAATTCTGCATGAGGTGCAGGCAGAAGATCATCAACTGAACGCCGAGTCCTTGAGATATATAGCTTTACTGCTGGGTGTACCATATGCCAATGTTTACGGATTGGCGACATTCTATAGTGCTTTTAGTACGGATAAGAAAGGAAAGACACTGGTCCGGGCGTGTGACGGCATCTCCTGCCATATCAACGGAGGGGAAGAAGTTATTGAAGCCCTTAAGTCCAAACTGAACATTGAAATCGGCCAAACCACCTGGGATGAAGCGTTTGGTTTGGAAAAGGTGCGCTGTTTGGGCCTATGTTCCATCAGCCCGAATGTTTCTTTAAATGACAAGACCTATTCAAATCTCAACAAAGAAAAGATACTTGAGATTCTTCAGAAAGAAATGGGGGATCTAAAATGAAATTAAAGAATAAGAAGGATCTTGATAAAGTAAAAGATGCCGGCATGAAATCCCTTTTTCCCAAAAGGCCGCAAATCAGTATCAGTATGTCCACCTGCGGACTCGCCCTTGGCGCGGATCGTCTATTTCAAGAATTAACCGAAGAAAAAGAAAAAACAGGGATTAAAATAGCCTTGCGCCAAACCGGCTGCTCAGGGTTCTGTAATCTGGAGCCCATGGCAATGGTCAGACTGCCCGGAAAGCCCGCACTTTTGTATACTCAAATGACCGTGGAAAAGGTCCGGCGGATCATCCAGGATATCCAAAAGAAAAAAATAACAAAAGAAGGATTGTTTTGCACCATCGGGAACGTTTCTGATTCCGGCAAACCAGACCCTGTATTGAATGAAATTCCCGACTATAAAGACATACATCCCTTTAAGGGCCAGCAACGGCTGCTTCTCGGAAATTGCGGTATCATCGACCCTTTGAGTGTGTCTGAATATGCTGCCATGGAAGGATATTCGGCATTGTATAAAGCACTTTACCAAATGCATCCTGAGGAGGTCATTAAGGAAGTCGTTGAATCGGGACTCAGAGGCAGAGGCGGCGCATGGTTCCCCACCGGCTTTAAATGGGATATGGCAAGCAAATCTTCAGGTGACGAAAAGTTTGTCATATGCAACGCAGACGAAGGAGATCCCGGTGCCTACAAAGATCGAACCATCATGGAAGGCAACCCCTTCAAACTGTTCGAAGGAATCGTGCTGGCAGGATATGCCGTCGGAAGTCATCACGGGATCATTTATCTTCGCGAGGAATACCATCATACCTTTGAGTTTCTCAACACGGCTATTGGAGTTGCGAAACGGTATGGACTTTTAGGCAAAAATATTTTGGGATCCAGGTTCAATTTCGCTTTGAACATTGTCAGGGGCGGCGGATCTTATGTATGTGGCGAAGAAACCGCCCTAATGGATTCTCTTGAAGGCGAAGTTGGGGATCCGAGACTCAGACCTCCTTTTCCCATTGAAAAAGGTTTGTGGGCGCGACCGACGATTGTCAATAATGTGGAAACCCTGTCAAACGTTCCCTTAATTATTCAAAATGGGGGAAAATGGTATACAAACATCGGAACCGAAAAAGCCAAGGGCACCAAAATTCTGTCGGTGATCGGCAACGTGAGACATCCGGGTCTGTATGAGGTTCAGCTGGGCACAAATTTAAAACAGGTTGTGTTTGAAATGGCAGGGGGACCTTTAAACGGCAAATCCATTAAAGCCGTCCAGGTCGGGAGTCCATTCGGCATTTTCATTCCTTCAGATAAGCTTGATGTGGCTCTCGATCCCGAGTCTCTAAAGGAAATGGGATCTATGATCGGATCCGGTGTGATTGTGGCGCTTGATCAAGACGCTTGCATCGTCGATATTTTACATCATCTTCTGACTTTTTTCGTGGAGGAATCGTGCGGTAAATGTGTCCCCTGTCGTGAAGGTGTCTCCAGGATGGAAGAGCTGATGATAGAGATATACAACGGTCGTGCTACTATGAAAGATCTGAATATATTAAATGAGCTGGGAGAAACAGCCAGAGACTTCTCCCTTTGCGCACTTGGCGGCGGAGCTCCTGCGCCGATATTGAACGGGATTAAAGATTTCAAAAAAGACTTTGAAGCGCATATCCAAACCGGCAAGTGTCCCCAATTTAGTTAATTTGGGTAAGAGACGAACAATTCATGAAGCAGATAATCAGGCATTAGCATCAAACACAATTTTGTTAAAGAGGATAATATGATCACTTTTACAATAGACGACAAAAAGGTTAGTGCCGAAGAAGGCGCCACTGTATTTGAAGTTGCCCGTGAATCCGGGATCGAGATACCTCATCTATGTTACCACAAAGATATGGAACCCTACGGGGGCTGTCGCCTGTGCATGGTGGAGATTACCGAGAACGGCTTTACGCGGTTGCATCCTTCCTGTGCGTTTCCGGTTAAAGAAAATATCGTCGTCAAAACAGATACCGAGCGACTTCGAAAGGGAAGGAGAATTATAGCAGAACTTTTACTTGCCAGATGTCCGGATGTTGACTCGGTAATAAACCTTGCCGATTCATTGGGAGTTAAGGATGCACGCTTTAAAAAAATGGATAGCGACTGTGTTCTTTGCGGTCAATGCGTAAGGGTTTGCCGTAATGTCGCAAACGTCGGTGCCATAGATTTTATTAATCGGGGGAAAAACAGATACGTCGGAACACCCTTCGATCTTCCGTCTGATGATTGTATCGGTTGTGGGTCCTGCCATTATGTCTGCCCCACCGGCAGCATGAATATGGAATATGAAAATGTGTTGCGGTGGCGAAATTTACCGGGAACCTTAAGGAAATGCCGGTATATGCGCATGGGTTTCATTCCCCATAAAATGTGTCCCAATAATTATCAATGCTGGAATTGCGAATTGGACCAGAGAATGGAAGATCTTGCCAAAACCCATCCCATATTTATACTCAAACATTCAAGGTCAGAAGAAAAAGAAACCATTGGACATTTCGAAATACGGTTCGATCGTTTCTATCATGAAGGACATGTCTGGGTGAAACGGATCAACGGTTTGATGAGATTGGGAATTGATGATTTTACGCGTCAGATCATAGGGTCGGTGAGTGATATGCGACTGCCGGTTATTGACACCGTTCTATCGCCAGGAGATACGTTATTTGAAATCTCAGGTAATGAGAGGACGTTGCTGATGTATGCGCCTTTGGGGGGCAAAATCATTAATATTAATCCGGATATCCTGGACAATCCCTCATTGGTGAGCATGGCTTCCTATGAAAGAGGATGGATCCTTACCATTGACCCCTTGGACATACCTCGGGCATCAAAGGAACTCCTATCCGGCAGGTCTGCAAAGGAATGGTTGAAACACGAATCCCATAAATTCTATGAGGTTATCAAAGAAGAAACCGGAACAGATCTTCCATTTGACAAACCGATTCCAAAAGATTTTGCCAAAACAGTCGGTAAGGATATCTGGGAAAAGATACACAAGATTTTTTTCATTCGGAAAAAGAAGAAAAACGATGTGAAACTTTTTCGCATAGAAGATATTCAATAAATTGCTAAGTCCCTATTATAATGATGTTCTCATTTAAAGGGATTGAGCAATAGCGTAAACAAAAGCTACAGCGCTTCCTAAAAAGGCTACAGTTTACTAGTGGTTTGATAATACTATATATTTAATATTCATCGTCTTTATTTTTCTTCGAAGTGTTGTTATTATAATCACATCCATCACGCCTTCGAAATCACTTCTTTTCCGTCAGCGGAATAAAATTACTAAAAAAAATAAATGATTCAAATAGCATAGATCTATTGGCAGTCTGCACCCAGGTTTGTGGCACCAAGGTTGCATTTTAATGGGACAACGCAGGTCCCTCTGGCAATCAGTGGATCCGTAATATCAACTTCCGCTGGCTCAAAATGTATCGTGGAAAGGGATCTATATCGAAATCGGAAAGAACCTTTACGGGCAGGGGAGGCTATGCAGAAGCAAAGGAGGCTGTCAGCATGAAGAAAAATAAAGATATGAAAGAAAATTCAAAAGAGAGACGCCTTATTGGATTTCGGGTCGTGGAAGACGAATGTATCTGGATGAAAGCCGGCGTGATCAATCTTCGATTTTGCGATAATGCCTATGATTGTTATACCTGTCGTTTTGACAAAGCAATGCAGCGGGCAGTGCGTCTCCATGGCCGGAAAGAAGGGGATATTCAAGAATCCGGATGGGTGGAAATCATTAATGCTTGCTATCAGGATTCTGAAAAACCTTGCCGTTATTTCTTAACCGGACGTATCGATGCGCCGAAGATCTGTCCGCTCAACTATGAATGCTATCATTGTACTTTTGACCAAATGATGGACGATTTTGATTTGTCTCAACCCGGGGACCCGCCCAACTATTATTTAGCATCGGGTTATAAAATGGCCGACGGCTATTATTACCATCTTGGGCATTGCTGGGTGCGTTTCGATCACGGGGGACGCGTTAGAATCGGATTTGACGATTTCGTTATCAAGTTGTTGGGTGCTTTTAAGTTGTTGAGCCTTCCGCCCCTTGGGGAGACCCTCAACAAAGATCAAGCCGGATGGACAATCGGGCGCAATGGCCGGAAAGCGTCATTGCTTTCTCCAGTTACCGGTACGGTTATAGCCGTAAACCGTAAAGCCCTCGATCATCCCGAAATTCTGCATAAAGATCCGTACAATGAAGGATGGGTTTGTATTATCGAACCGGATATGCCCAAAAAAAATCTAAACGGGCTTTATTTCGGCAAAGACAGTATGCAGTGGATGGAACAAGAGAACCGTAAACTTTTGAGGCTAATGGGACCGGGATATGAACGACTGGCAGCTACAGGTGCACAGCCAATCGATGATATCTTCGGGCATTTCCCTGAGATTCCCTGGGATGTGCTGGTGAAGACTTTTCTGCGAAAAAGGAGCTAAACGGGTTTAATAGGGTGAATCATATCAATATTATGTAATCTTTAAATCCATGTTCACATAGCATGGATTTTTTTTTGGAAGGTAATCGAAAAGTATCCATCCGTTTTAGATTCAGCCTTCAGGATCTTTGGACGTTCATTAGATTATTGGCAGATAACCGATTGTGAGGATACTCTCTTTGTTCGTAAACAAAATATGAAAAGCATTTTATTTGTTTTATTTATTGAGTATATTATTGAACTAAGATTTCTTTTAGCAATTCGTCTATAGATGAGATATAGTTTTTTTAAAAATTTCCTATTTTGTTTGTCATTCGGGAGTGCCGATGAATGCGCCTTGAGCGAAGAAAAATCCCGCCCACGGGGATCTCCTTCGTTGCTGCGGGTTCGCCGTTAGCCGACGGAAGTTTATCCCGCTATATTAGATTCGCTCCTCCGGTTAAATGCAGCTTTGCATATTTGCAATCAAATCGCGCACTATGATTGCATTACTGCAATATGCATTTCCCTCCACAAACCTCCCGCAAACTATTTTGTCTTTAAATATTCTTTTTAAATCAAATTGTTAAATCCATCATAGCTTTTTTTCATCTTATGGCATGGAATATGCAAATATTTAGGTTGGATCTAACCACTACAACTTGTTCTAAAATCCTATGCTGAACAGAATAGCGACTTCTTTCTCCCGTGGAGTTTTTACGGTTCTGTATTTGTTCCGTCTTCTAAAAGCTAATAGCGTTAAATTGTTAAATCTATAGCACGGCTATCTATATCGCGATTTTATGGGATACTTCATGCCTCAAGTAATTTTCAGGCAAAGAATATAGAGAAAGGGAACAACAACATTGGTCAAGAATTAAATGAGCAAAACATGGTTCCGATACGAATCGATAAATAAAGAGGTTAATCATGTATGCACTAATCTATGACGAATTTGACCCTAAAAAACGCAATAAAAAGATAGTTTCTGTACACAAGACTAGAAAGACAGCAGAAAAAGTCCAGGCGAAAAGACGGAAAAAGCTGGGATTAGGATTTCTAAAAGACCATACCCGGATTGTTTGGGTGGAAGACCGGGTTTGTACCGGTGATACGATCACGCCGGACCGTTTTGACACCTTGTCACCGGATGAGGAAATCCTAGAAAGGGAGTATGACCTGGACTCAGGATAATAGAGATCTCTATTGGGCAGGGTAAAAAAGGTGTCAACTATCGATGCTGGATTTTTGTGTGTAACCCATACAGTTGATCTATCACAGAAAGTGATTGCCACACGCCGGTTGGCGGAATTGGGGGTAACGAGTGAGTCGTCATAAAGGAAAATGCAAATGAATACTTTTCCGGAATGGAACTTGCCATTCAAGCCCTTCAATTCGATGCTTCCGATGTCATAGTCAAACCGATCAATTTGAATGGGCGAAAAATAATGCCGGAATCTATAATTCCATGTCATGAGATATAATTTGGTTCCGTGAAAACAAAAGAGATGACAAAATGGCTTTTGCACAATTTAAATCGTCACAAGCATCAATAAAATCAGTAAACACTGACAAATATCTAAATGATGTTGAGTTGGCCAAAGATCTTCTTGAAAATGCAAAGCTAAACGGCGGAGAACTCAGCTATGCAGATATCGTATTTCACCTGAGGAACTTCTTAAAGATGAAATACTATCCTGTGGCGATTAAATACTTTTATTCAGAGGATGAACTAACAGCTTTCAAAAAAAACGTAGAATATAAAACAGCTGTTCGTGCTTATACTTTCTGCCATTATGTAGCTGCATCCAGACAACGTGGAGACATATTGCTCGGCACACGGGAGAAGCTTGGCTGCACAAACGCAAAATACGTCATGGGATGGAAAGAACTGGATATCGCTGAAATAAAGAGCCACCTGAAATACACGAAGGACTGGGATCAGGCGGAAAGGTTTGTGAAAAGCAAAAAGCGACTGCCTAAAGGCTTGCTCGCTTTTGCAACGTCCCCTCTACATAAGTCACCTTTCGAACCGGATGTTGTCCATGGTGTCAGCGATGTCCTGCAGGCTTATCATCTGGGAAATGATTGGTGCGCTGTATATGATACACATCCCTTTGCAATGAGCATGACTATGAATTCATCGATATGTCATGGAACTGTGTATTGCCACTTGCTCAGAGTACCGAACATCACACCGATGTGCAGCAGTAGTAAAACTGCGGGTAAGACTGAGCAGGGTGAAATCAACTGGGTTTGGCCCGGCGACCAACTCGAACCCACAGTTAGATGGATGTTGGAGCGTACCGTCCGAGATGGCGGTGTGTCCTTCCCTAGGACCGGAGAAACGTATCCCGGCTTTGATATCTGCAAGCTGTGTAGTTTTCTGATTTTCAGTAAACCCCAAAAAAAGAAAAAATAATCCGAGTATATTTCATTATATCTAAAAAAAGCATTTTCGATAATGTAATAATGAAAATATTATTTCGTGTAAGGGTTGGGATGTGAATGGGGGTAGGGCCAATTTAGATCAAGTCTTTATGTTATAGTTTTATTCCTGTCTGAAGGAACTTGCCCACTAAACGATACCAGTTAATCTCTGGTAAATTTCCATAGATATCGTCAATATGTCCACCACCTATAGCGGCCATTTTTTCATATCCTGGTCCCATGAGTTTATGAAGATAACGTAAACAAAAGCTACAGTAGCCTCATAAAAAAGCTACAGTTTTAAAACAGTTTGATAATACTGGACATTTAATATTCATCGTCTTTGTATTTCTTCAAGGTGTTGCCAATGTAATCACATCCATCATGCCCTTCAGATTTCCCTTTTTCTTTTTGCTGAATAAAATAACTGAAAAAATTAATGATTTAAATAGAATAGATCTTTTGACAATCTATGCGATGTTTTGTGGCATTAAGGTTGCAATTTAAATCAGCGATGAAGACTTTTTTGCGAACAGAAATCTATCGAGCCTTATTAGAGTTCTTAAGAGATCTTAATAATAAAGGGGGAATGCATGTCCATTAGGACAGGTTTTTATGTTTGCCATTGCGGCATCAATATCGCCGGAAAAGTCCGCGTAGAAGAAGTGGCGGAATTTACCCGGGAACTGAATAATGTTGTGATCGCAAGAGATTATAAATTTATGTGTTCAGATCCCGGTCAGGAGATGATTGAAAAGGACATTAAAAAATTTGACCTAAACCGGGTTGTGGTGGCCTCCTGTTCGCCAAGACTGCATGAAAAAACCTTTCAAGGCGCCTGCCAGCGGGCCGGGCTCAATCCTTATTTTTTCCAGATGGCTTCGGTGCGCGAACAAGTTTCCTGGGTTACCGAAGATCCTGATGCAGCCACCGCTAAAGCAAAGACCCTTGTCGCCGCAGCCATCAATCGGGTCAATTTTCACGAAAGACTTGAATCCCGTAAATCCAAAGTTCATCCGGATGTTCTGGTTGTCGGCGGTGGAATTGCCGGTATGCAGGCAGCCTTGGATGTCGCCAAAGCCGGCAATAAGGTATATTTGGTGGAAAAGGATCCGACCATCGGTGGCCATATGCTTCAGTTTGATAAAACCTTTCCCACCCTTGATTGTGCCGCCTGTATCGGAACCCCCAAGATGGTCGAAGTGGGACAAAATCCAAATATTCAGCTGATGACATACTGTGAAATCATAGAAATTTCGGGATTTGTAGGAAACTTCAAGGTTAAAGTCCGGAAAAAACCCCGTTATATCGATACAAGCAAATGTACAGGATGTGGAGATTGTGCCAAAGCATGCCCCGTTAAATACAGGCCTTATACATCCGAAGAGAAAGCACAAATAAGGGCGCATGCAAAAGGCGCCGATTTCCAATGAAAAAATTGAATCACTTTAGAATACAGGGAGTTCATTGATGAATGCGATAGATCCGTCAAGACCGGAACAATATGCAGACGTAGAAATCGATTATATGGCGCTTGATAAAATCATCGAAGAAGATTTTTACAATAACAAAGAAAACCTGATTATGATTATTCAGGCGATTCAAAGGCGTTACAATTACCTTCCAGAACCATCCTTAAAGTATATAGCCGCCAAAATGGGTGTCCCATTAAGCCGGATTTTCGGAATTGCCACTTTTTATAGTACTTTCAGCCTTGAGCCCAGGGGTAGAAACATTATTTCGATTTGTTTAGGGACGGCCTGCCATGTCAGAGGAGGAGAAAGGGTTCGCGAAAGGATTGAGGGATCATTGAACATCAAAGACGGGGAAACAACGGATGAGCAGCGTTTTACCCTTGAGACGGTGCGTTGTATCGGTTGTTGTAGCTTGGGGCCGGTGGTGAAAATTAACGAAGACGTGCATGGTCACATATCTTCCGATCAGGTAGAAAAAATTATGGATCGATACGAATAAAATTTCATACGAGGCCGAGACCATGAGAATCGGATCTATTGAAGATCTGGATGCCATTCGCCGTGAATATAGGATGAAGCTGTACTACCCGGAAACCATTAAGGTTAACATCGGGATGGCTTCATGTGGCATTGCATCAGGTGCTAAGGTATCACTTGAAAAGGCGAAGAACGCGTTTTCCGGCAGAAACGGCGTTAAGGTCAACCAAACAGGTTGTATCGGTTTTTGTGAAGAGGAACCGCTGGTTGAAATATTCGGAGCCGGAAAGCCGCGGGTGATTTATAAAAAGATTACCGAAGATAAAATTCTGGATACAATTCAGGACTATACGGAAGGCAATTTTAACAAAAAGTGGATTCTGGGACAGATGAACGATCCACGCTCATTATTGGAAGGTGATATCCCGAATCCCATGACCGATGTAACGTCGCTTGATGAAATCCCTTTTCTGGAAGATATTCCTTTTTACAACAAACAATTCAAGATTGCATTGCGAAATTGCGGTTATATTGACCCGGACAGCATTGAAGAGTACATCACCAGGGGGGGGTATTTGGCTTTTGTCAAGGCGCTTGTTGATATGGACCAGAAAGAAATCATCCAAGAGATAAAGGATTCGGGATTAAGGGGCCGCGGCGGTGGCGGGTTTTTAACGGGGAGAAAATGGGAAACCTGTGCTGGCCATGACGGTAATCGATATATAATATGCAATGCTGATGAAGGCGATCCAGGCGCTTACATGGACCGCAGCATTTTAGAAAGTGACCCCCACAGCGTTATTGAGGGCATGTTGATTGCAGCAGCGGCCATCGGATCCAGTCAAGGTTTTATCTATGTGCGCAACGAGTATCCTTTAGCGGTAAAACGTTTAATAACCGCCATCAAGGCGGCCGAAAAATACGGGTTGCTCGGAAAAAATATCGCAGGGTTTGATTTTAATTTTAATATCAAGATTTCCACCGGAGCAGGTGCTTTTGTTTGTGGTGAGTCGACGGCATTGATGGCATCTTTGGAGGGTCAAGTTGGCCGTCCCAGGGCAAAATATGTGCATACGGTGGAGAAAGGATTCAGACAGAGCCCTTCCAATCTGAACAACGTGGAAACGTATGCAAATGTTCCGGTGATCCTTTTAAAAGGGGCAAAAAACTACGCAAAGATTGGTGCCGACGGCAGCAAAGGTACAAAAGTATTCAGCCTGGTAGGCAAGATAAAGAATACGGGTCTAGTGGAAATTCCCATGGGACTGTCTCTTAGGGATATCGTTTTTGATATCGGGGGCGGTGTCCCCAAAAAGAAGAAGTTTAAAGCGGTTCAGACCGGAGGCCCCTCGGGCGGATGTATTCCGGAACAGTTTTTAGATCTGGGGGTTGATTTTGACGAACTGAACAAGGTTGGTTCCATTATGGGATCCGGTGGGATGATTGTTATGGACCAGGACACCTGCATGGTTGATGTGGCCCGTTATTTTCTTGATTTTCTTCAAGAGGAATCCTGCGGCCAATGCACGCCATGTCGCGAAGGAATCAAACAGATGTTGGATATTCTGACAGCTATATGCAACGGTCACGGCCAGGGGGGTGATATTGAACGCCTTGGAAGATTGGGAAACATGATCAAAAAAGCTTCTTTGTGCGGGTTGGGAACCTCGGCGCCGAACCCGGTGTTGACCACCATTCTATATTTTCGCGATGAGTACGAGTTGCATATAAAGGATAAAAAATGTCCGGCAGGCGTATGTAAGCCGTTGTTCCACTATGAGATTGACAGAAATGCCTGTACCGGCTGCACACTGTGCGCTAAAAGATGTCCTGAAGGAGCCATCACCGGTGAAAAGAAAAAACCTCACAACTTGGTACAGGAGAAATGTATCAAGTGCGGCATTTGCTATGATACCTGTAAATTTAATGCGGTCGTCGTTAAATAGTCCGGGGACGCAAAAAGGTTAAAATCCATGATTACGTTCAAGCTCGACGGTAAAGACGTCCAGGGAGAAGAAGGAGAATATATCCTTCAGGTCGCAGAGAGATACGGGATTGAGATTCCGACGCTGTGCCATCATAAGGCACTTGATCCTGCGGGGATGTGCCGCTTATGCACGGTTTTGGTTTCAAAAGGAAGTTGGTCGAGATTTGTGACAGCCTGCAACTATCCTATTTGGGAAGGGATGGACGTCCAAACAGCATCTGAAGCGGTTTTTGAAATTCGCCAACAGATCGTGGAATTACTGTTTGCCCGATGCCCGGAAGTGCCCTTTATAAAAGAACTCGCTGCAAAATACGATATTTATGAGACAGATTTAAAAAAAGAATACGACACTTGTATTCTTTGCGGTCTCTGCACCCGAATTTGTGAAAGGATGGGCAACAGCGCCATAGGCCTGACCGGCCGTGGTGTGGACATGCAAGTGGACACGCCGTTTCATGTTAAGACCGAAGCATGTCTTGCCTGCGGTGCGTGCGAATCTGTTTGTCCGACAGGCCACATCGATATTCGGAATATTACAGAATACGAACCCAGGCCCCTGCTTTCCGAGTGGGATGCGGGGCTTGCAACACGGGCGGCTGTCTATTTACCGTTTCCCCAGGCAGTCCCTCTTGCCGCGGTCATCGATCCTGAAGCCTGTGTTCACGTTCAAACAGGAAATTGCGGGGTGTGTCAGGAGTTCTGTGAGGCGGGGGCTATCGATTTTGATCAGGAAGAAGAAATTATCGAAATAGACGTCGGTTCCATCATATTGGCCACAGGGTATGACGTGATAGATCCGAGTCCGATGAAGCAGTTTGGCTACGGCAAGTATTCCAATGTCTTTACTTCTCTTGAATTCGAGCGACTCAGCAATGCAACCGGGCCCACCGGCGGTGGAATCTATATCAGAGATGAGAACGGGGATTTCACACGGACCCCGAAAAGCGTGGCCATTTTGCACTGTATCGGCAGCCGGGATGTGAACTATCATGAATACTGTTCCCGGGTTTGCTGTATGTATGCCCTCAAGTATGCCCATTTAATTCATGAGAAGGTCGGTCACGACACCCAGGTTTATAATTTTTACATCGACATGCGCTGTTTTGGCAAAGGCTATGAAGAATTTTATCGCCGGTGCCAGGAAGAAGGAACCCGGTTCATTCGGGGAAAGGTGGCTGAGATTACCGACCAGGCTGTCAAACCGGAAGAGGAGGGCAAACTCATTGCCATTGCGGAAGACACCCTTTTGGGACGACGTTTACGGATTCCGGTGGATATGGTGGTCCTTTGCGTCGCCATGCAGGCCCGCAGTGATGCCCACGATGTGGGCAGGATCTTTGGTGTCAACCAGGGTGCGGACGGGTTCTTTCTGGAGGAACACCCCAAACTGGGCCCATTGAATACGGCTACCGACGGTGTCTTCCTTGCCGGAGCTTGTCAGGGCCCCAAGGATATTCCGGATGCGGTTTCCCAGGCGTCCGGTGCCGCTGTCAAAGCCCTGTCATTAGCAACGCTGGGAGAGGTAGAGATTGCCCCTATTGTATCTTGGATCAACCCGGACATATGTGCCGGGTGCCAAACCTGCATCGAGCTTTGTCCGTATACTGCCATAGAATATAATGCCCGTATGGGCGTTTCAGTGGTCAATGAAGCCCTTTGCAAAGGATGTGGAAGTTGTGCAGGATTTTGCCCGAGCGGTGCGGCCCAGGTTAAACATTTCAACGAGAAGCAGATATTTGCAGAACTCGAAGGCATCATTGATTCGCTGCATACCGTCGGAATATAAAATAATGTTTAGGATTTTGTCACTTATACCAAACACCAAACACTAAATACCAAATACCAGAAGAGAGGATATGATGGCTGACTTTGAACCCACAATCATTGCTTTTGTTTGCAACTGGTGCAGTTACACTGCTGCGGATCTGGCCGGAACTGCCAGGTTGGGATATCCTGCCAATGTGAGGTTGATTCGGGTCATGTGTACCGGTATGGTTGACCCCAAATATGTGATCAAGGCACTGCTTGAGGGGGCCGATGCGGTCTTGGTCAGTGGATGTCACCCCGGAGACTGCCATTATATAAACGGAAATTTCAAGGCTCGGAGGAGGATCAAGCTTCTCAAAGAGATCCTGTCCCAGTTCGGCTTTGGCGATGAGCGACTCAGGTTGACCTGGATCGGT
>Ga0307423_1000693_pt1 | contig 22378 bp, 21 predicted proteins | sample SalMarWE160310MG_FD_202154 | JGI IMG/M metagenome (GOLD analysis project Ga0307423, IMG submission 202154) | Salt marsh sediment microbial communities from the Plum Island Ecosystem LTER, Massachusetts, United States - WE1603-10 | ecosystem: Environmental > Aquatic > Marine > Intertidal zone >...
TCCATCTTTCTGGTTTTTCGGAAAAGTATTGACAATAACATCATTCTGCGATAGTGTAGATAGGGTTAATGGTGTTATAAATTCTACTGCAGAAGGAGTCATAACTACTTTAACATTTGCGCCTCGCTTTACAAATTCTCTAACAATCAAACAGGACTTGTACGCAGCAATGCAGCCAGTTACACCAAGAAGAATATTTTTTCCTTTTAAAGGATCTTTAATCATAACATTACTTTCAATTTATCTATCTGAAATTTAATGTAAATACTTAAAAGATATTTAAAAAAATAAATCCGGCATTAAGCCGGATTAGTTTATCATAAAATCTGAAAAGTTAAAAACTATTACTGCTTAAAATCGTATTCAATTTTGCCATCTAAAAATTCATTTAAAGCCTGAAGATGTGGTTTTTTTCTCTGTTCCATTTCCAGAGCAATTTTTAGCTGGGCAGGATTATCAATATCTTCATTCTCATCATCGGTGGTTGCTTCAGGAATTGTGCTGAGTAATGCATTAAACTCAATTTTATTTTCCGAATTAAGCTGGCGGGCGCGTTTTGCAGTAACGATTATCGCTTCGTAAACGTTGCCTGCTTTTTTATCAATCTCTCTTAAATCGATTGGATTTATTTCCATCTATTTATTCTCCTTTAATATTTTTCTTACTAAACTTTTTGCTTCTAAAATTGCTGCATCAAGCTTTATATTTTCAATTACATAATCAAACTTATCCTTAAGGCTCAATTCCATCTTTGCTCTTTCAATTCTTTTAATAAAATCGGATTCGCTTTCAGTCTGTCTCTGCCTTAATCTCCTAACAAGTTCTTCAAAACTGGGAGGCGAAATATATACTAAATGAGCATAAGGGTAAAGTCTTTTTATTGTAAGTGCACCTTTGACGTCCAATTCCAGCAAAACAGGCTTTCCCGCATCAATATTTTCCTCTACGAAGCTTTTATAGGTGCCATAATAATAATCATAAAATTTTTCCCATTCGATAAATTCATTGTTTTCAATCTTTTTCAGGAATTCTGACTCCGAAATGAAAAAGTATTCAAGACCTTCTTTTTCTATCTCTCTCTTGGGTCTTGTAGTAGCGGAAATGGAAAAAACAATTTCTGGGAAACTTTTTAATATTTCCTTAACTATGGTAGTTTTTCCACCTCCGCTGGGCGCGGAGAAAACAATAATTTTTCCTTTTGCGTCTTTCAAAGGCTATTCAATGTTTTGTATTTGTTCCCTGATTTTTTCAATCTCTTCCTTAATATAAACTGAGGAATGAATTATAGCAGTAGAAATTGATTTTGAAGAAATAGTATTAGTTTCCCGGTTCATTTCCTGACAAAGAAAGTTTAATTTTTTCCCCGGTTCACTTTCGTTTTTCAGACTTTCCTTGAAGAACTTAAGATGACTTTTTAACCTGACACATTCTTCGGTAACGTCTGCTCTGTCAGCAATCAGCGCCAATTCAAGATTCAATCTATCTTCACTAATTTCAGCATTGCTGGTCAAATCAGATATCCGCTGTTTAAGCTTTTCGTAATTATCATTAATACTTTTTCGAAATTCTTTTTCAATCTCAAAAACCTTTTTGTTAATCTTTTCTATTCTTGAATTTAAATCTCTGGCTAATTCAGCACCCTCTTTTTTCTTCATCAGGATTAATTTGTCAAGTGCTTTGCTCAATGCTGATTTAATAATTTCAAATTCAGCCTTCGTTAATTCGGTTTCCTGAGTTGTGAAAATCTCTTTATTGTTCAGCAGATGATTAAGTTCAATATTTTCCTTAATACCTGATATTTTTTTTACTTTTTTTATCAGCTCTATCTGATTTAATAATTTATTTTTATCAACCGAAGAAAATCCGTTTTCAACACCATCTTTTTTAAAGTGAATAACTAAATTAAGCTTGCCTCTCTGCAGTTTTGATTTGATGAATTCTTTAATTTCATAATCATAATTTGAAAGTATTGAAGGCATTTTAAGGAAAACTTCAAAAAACCTGCTGTTTACACTTTTTATTTCAACCTCAGCCGTGATTTTATTTTTTGAGCTGCTGCCCTTGCCGTAGCCGGTCATGCTATAAATCATTGAAATTTCCTTTTATCATTAGTTGATTTTTATTATTACACTTAAAGATACGCAGAAGCAAATTAACAGATATCTTAAAATGCTTCACCTATACCGAAATGAATTACCATAGTGCTAAAAAACTTTTTCTCAAAAATAAATTTCATATCACCCGGATCATAAAGCTTAAATCCAAAATCTATACGGAATGGAGCAATTTCTGAGTAATATCTTAGGCCTGTTCCAAAAGCAACTGCTACCTGGTCTATTCTGATTTCTTTTAGCTCATTCCACGTGTTGCCATAGTCAATAAAAAATACAAATCCATAAGTTTTTTCAAACTTCCTGCGATATTCGAAACTTCCTTCCAGCAAAATATTTCCACCTCTTATTTTATACTGTTCATTCAAAGATGAGGGAAACAAATTAAAAAGTGGATCAGTTGGAATTAATTCTCTTGATCTCCATCCTCTAACTGAATTGCTTCCGCCAGCAAAGAAAGTTTGGTTGGGGGAAACAAGTGCAGCATCACCGCTGAACATCTGGATATAACCGGATTTCAGCTTTAGAGCAAAAATCGTATTCCTATCTCGTGATACTGCAAAATAATTACCAATAGTAAGCTGCAACTTTAAGTAGTATCCAAGTGAATCAACTATCCTGGCCGCTGCACCTGTAGAAACATTTTTTTGATCCCACTTAACATCTGCTGAGGAAATTTCTGTAATTAAAGAAATTGTTCTACCTTCTGTAGGATAAAAAAGATTATCAGTGTTTCTTGAGCCTATTTCTGTACCTAAAGAGGACGTGAATGTTTTTGGACTATATGAAAAAGTATCAACCCCAACCACCTGTTTTGGTATAGTATAATTCAATCTATCAAATCTTAAATAGGGATTAAGCAAATTAACAAAAGTATAGGTTGGCATATCTACTGCAGAAGTAAAATTAGCACCGTAGTTTTGATAATCAACAGAAGAAATATTATAGGATTTAAGATAAGTTTCGAGCCTTCCTGCAACAACTCTGCTAAATAGAAACGGCTGCTCAACTATTGCGGATAAATCAATTTCTGATTGGAATGTCTCATTAAATAATTCTGAATTAAACTTGAGGTTTGCAATATCATTTACTTTGAACCTTGCTCTAACCGTAAGCTTGCGCGCATCACCAAACAAATTTTTACGGACATAACTTGCTCCAACACCAACGTTGAAATAATTATTTTCATTATCCGCAAAAACCTCGGGTGAGAGTTCATTCAAAGGTGCAACATTCCCCTTTATTAAAAGCTGAACTTTTCCGCCAGCAGTATCCTGAACAACCCCATTCAAATTTATTGAGTTGAATAATCCGGTTCTTGCGAGTCTTATTCTGCTCTTAAGCAGTTCATTCTCTCTATAAGAATCACCGATGTTGATGTTTGTTATATATTTTATCAGGTCATTACTTACTTCCGATTGAGATTCTCCTTCTTTTTCTATTTTAATATCATTATAAGTAAACCAGCTGCCTTGAGTAAAATAATTAGAGAGATCAGTCTTGGCTTGAACGGTATCAATTATAATACTTGTACTGTCATATTCAGCAAGCATATATCCATGGTTTTTAAGATAGTTTACTATTTCATCATTTTTTGCCTGCACATTCGCTTGTACATAACGTTCCCAGTCCGGGTATTCAAGATATGGTTTTAATTCCGAGTTTGTCTCGTCGCCTAAATTCTCAAGTCCATAAAATTTTACAACTCCATATGTATGCTTTTCATTTTCATTTATTATATAAGTCAAATCAACTGACTTCGATATCGTATCAATTTTAAAATAGTAGTCGATATTGGCTTTAAAGTATCCATTGACAGAATAGAAAGATTTGAGAGAAATTATATCGACCGATATTGCACTCGAGTCAAAATAATTAGGAGGGGAACCAATAAAGCTGACAGTATTATATAAAAGTCTCCACAGCCAGAAGGGATTTTCTTCACTCTGGATATGTGCTTTCAATTCATCATCAGGAAAAGATTCGTTTCCTACAAAATTAATAGAAGCTAATTCGTACCTATCAGCTTCCTGTGCAAATTGATTTACACTGATTACAAATAAAATAGCAAGAATGTAAACGAGAGACTTCATTAAGAAGCGGTGTACTTTCTTTATTACGAATTCATAGATTTATCAGGCAATAATTCACAGAAAAAGTTTTTAGAATTATAGCGCTCTTTCGACTAACCTGAGATTTGGATAATCTCTTCTGAAATAGCTTACAAAGAAGTTTTTTAACATGGGATTATCAATATTTTGCGATAGATCAAGTGAAACTCTCCCTTCGGAAATAACTGAAAGATGGGCGCTGTATACTTTTAGTTTTTTCAAATCTATTATGTGAGAGTATACATCTCCACCTGCGCTTCCCAGAAAATAATTTTTAGAATTATAATAAATGAGTTCGTTGTCAAAATCAGAAAATTTTATTTTATTGACTAAACACTGAACAAATGACCCGTTAAGAACATTGGTAGAATATTTAATCTGAAATTCTCCATCAACCCAGCTAATGAGATAAAATTTGATTCCATAAATATTATTTTCAGAAATTTCGACACCTGCGACAATGGACTTTAGCGTATCCGACTCAAAATAACCTGCGGTAGTGAAGGAAACATTTTGCCCAACTAAGTCTTTGGCTGTTTTAATAACTAGTTGTTCATTTTCAAATAAATTGTGCGGCGGCGGTTCGTATGATTTTTTGCATCCATAGACAGCAAAAATTAAGACCAAAATAAACGACAGATGAAAAATTTTATTTAATGTCAACTTCGGTACCTATTTTAATTACTGAATATAATTCGTCAATGTTTTCATTACTCATAGAAATTGAGCCATTAGTCCAGTTAAAAACAAACGGAAGGTTTTTAAAGACATAATCCAATTCACCTATTCCGTGAATCCCGATATTTCCGCCAAGAATATTATTAAACCTTGTGCAGCCTTCATAGTAGTATTGAAATTTAATATCGTTGAATTCTTTTTGAGAAATCCAGCCTTTCCTTAATGCATTTGTAGCGTCTTCCAGATTAGGATAGTTTATCTGAAAAAATTTATGGTATTTATTTACTGTATCAATTTTACAAATTTTATACACACCAACAGGAGTAGCTTTGTCTCCTGCCCTGCTTTTTGGCGTATGTACAGATTTACCAAAACTAACTCTGTAGTTTTTTATAAGAACACTTTCTTCATATAAACCCAGAGTGTAGTTCTGCCTGTCAACAACCAGCCTAGGATTTTTGATTTCAGTAAAACCATTTTTCAACATTGCTTCGGAAAGAGGGACGTTTCGAAGGTTTAGAATAATTCCATAAACAAGAACACCAAAAAAGAAAAGTGCTATAGCAAAGATGAGATAAATAATATTCCTCAGAACACCTTTGTTTAAATAATTTGCAGCCTTAACAGGACCAATGCGAAATTCTTTTAGCTTTTCAAAAAGCTTCACGGTTAATTACTTATTCTCTTGAAATATTAAATTTTCTTTTAATTGATTCAAAATTTAGTTAAAAATCAGCAAATTTTTAGACACAGGATAAAAATGAAAAACCCGGTCGTTGAGAACCGGGTCTAATAAAAAATTTTTTATGGAATTTTATACTTCCATTATCTCCTTCTCTTTATGCTTTAACGTATCATCAATCAAATTGATATGCTCGTCAGTCAGCTTTTGCACTTCACCTTCTGCATCGTGCATTTGATCTTCTGACATTTTTTTCTCCTTTTCCTCTCTTTTAATATGATCATTAGTATCACGTCTTACATTCCTGATTGCGATTTTAGCTTCTTCACCAAACTTTTTTACAAGCTTTACAAGTTCTTTTCTTCGTTCTTCATTTAAAGGCGGAACAGGTATTTTTAGGTTTGTACCGTCGCTTATAGGATTGAAACCAAGATTTGCTTCCAGAATAGCTTTATCAATTACCTGTACCATCTGCTTCTCCCAGGGAGTGATGGATAGAGTGTGTGCATCAAGGACAGATACATTTCCAACCTGGTTTAATGGAACCATATTACCATAATAATCTACTTTTATACTATCGAGCAAAACAGTTGTAGCCTTGCCTGTTCTGATTTTGGACAGCTCGCTTCTTAATGTTTCAATTGATTTATCCATTCTGCTTTTAGCATCTTTTATTAATTCGTGCATAATTACCTCAGTTTGTTTTTATGCTTCTTTAATAAGTTTTTCAGGACTAACAATCAGAGTTCCAACTTCTTCACCTGTAACAAGCTTTAGCAAATTGTCGGGAACATCCATATTAAAAACAATCATCGGGAGATCATTTTCCTGGCAGAGACTTACTGCTGTTAAATCCATTATTTTAAGATTTTTCTTTAGAACATCCAGATAGGAGATATTATCAAACTTAAATGCATCAGGATTTTTTTCCGGATCACTGTCAAACACACCATCTACTCTAGTTCCCTTAACGATAACATCAGCATTTATTTCAACAGCACGCAAAGAAGCCGCTGTATCGGTACTAAAGAAAGGATGACCTGTTCCCGCACCAAAGATTACAATTCTCTTTTTTTCAAAATGTCTTATTGCCCGTCTTCTAATGTAAGGTTCAGCGATTGCTTCCATATTAATTGCACTCATTAATCGAGTGTAAATTCCCCGCTTCTCAATTGCATTCTGAAGAGCGAGAGCATTAATTACTGTTGCTAGCATACCCATTTGATCCCCGGTTGCTCTATCGATTCCCTGCGAATGTGCACTTAAGCCACGATAGATATTTCCTCCACCGATTACGATTCCCAGCTCGGCACCGGCCTTGTAAGCTTTTTCAATTTCTTCAGAAAAAAATTCAAGAACATTATTATCTATTCCAAAACCCTGCGTACCCATTAGGGATTCACCACTAAGCTTTAGTAAAACTCTTTTATATTTTAAGTTCATCTCATCCTGTAATTTTTCACAACTAAATATAAAAAAAGGTCTTAAAAATATTAAGACCTCTTTTTGTTAAATTATTTTTTCTCATCACCAAGATGGAAACGATCGAATTTCGTTACCCTGGCTTTAGAACCGTGCTTTGAATTGAATTCTTTTAGTAGATCACCTACGGTTTTTGAATTATCCTTGATGAAAGCCTGCTCGAGAAGAACGTTTTCCTGATAGAATTTATTCAATCTGCCCATAGCTATTTTTTCAAGTATCTGTTCTGGTTTGCCTTCTTTTTTAGCAAGCTCTTTATAAATCTCCAATTCTTTATCAACAACATTTTTAGAAACATCCTCCCTTGCAATGCTAATAGGATTCATAGCAGCAACCTGCATTGCCATATCTTTACCAATAACAGAAAGTTCATCACCGCCATCTTTAACATCGTCAAATTTTATCAAAACTCCCAGCTTTGAACCCATATGAATATAATCCACAAGCATACCATCATTTGTTTCCAAAATATCGAAACGAGATATTTCAATTTTTTCGCCCACTTTCCCTAAAACATCATTTAGTTTGTTCTGAACATCTGAATTTTTTGTCAATAGCTCTTCAACGTTTTTAGGTTTATTTTTATGAACAGTGTTGATAACAAAATCAGCAAGATTAATGAAATCCTCACTCTTTGCAACAAAATCAGTTTCACAATTAATTTCCAGAATTGTCCCTGATTTTTTATCGTCTGAAATTTTTGTAACGATCAATCCTTCGTTAGCAGATTTTTCTGCTCTTTTAGCAGCGACCGAAGCGCCTTTTTTTCTTAATATTTCTATTGCTTTTTGAACATCGCCGTTTGCTTCCTCGAGTGCTCTTTTGCAATCCATCATTCCGGCGCCGGTTCTCTGTCTTAAATCATTTACTTGTGCAGCAGTTATAGCCATAATAGTAACTCCAAATTAAAATTAATTTTCTGAAGCAGGTTCTTTAGGTTCTGATTCTTTTTTCTCTTCAACCTTCACTTCAGAAATTTCTTCTTCCTTTTTTTCTTTCTTCTTTAAGTGTTTCTTAGGTACTTTCTTCTCTTCGTCTTGTGCTGTCTCTTCCTGGTGTTCTTTCCTTGCTCTCTCTCTTTCAGCAATTTCTTCAGCTCTCTTTTCCTTGAATTTTGCCTGACCCTCAACAACTGCATCTGCCATATGCTTTACAATAAGTTCTATTGTTTTCACTGCATCATCATTAGCAGGGATTAAATAGTTAATGTCATCCGGGTCACAGTTTGTATCAACAATAGCAAACACCGGGATGTTCAATCTTTTCGCTTCTTTTACAGCGATATCTTCCTTTTTAATATCAACAACAAAAATTGCACTTGGAAGCTTGGACATTGTTTCCACACCTTCCAGAATTTTTTTAAGTTTATCCCGCTCACGTGATAAGAACAGCCGTTCCTTTTTAGTTATTTTTTCAAAAGTTCCGTCAGTCTCCTGCTTTTCTATATTCTGCAGTCTTTTAACACTTTTTCTAATTGTTGAAAAGTTTGTAAGCATTCCACCTAACCAGCGTTCGCTTACCCAATTCATTCCACATCTTTTTGCTTCCGACTCAATAACTCCTTTTGCTTGTTTTTTTGTTCCGACAAAAAGGATTGAGCCACCACCCGAAACTGCTTCAATCATTTCCTGGTATGCCTGGTTAAGCAAACCAAGACTTTTCTTTAAATCAATTATGTGAATACCATTCTTTTCCATAAAAATGAATGGTTTCATCTTAGGATTCCAGCGGCGGGTTAAGTGCCCGAAATGTGCACCTGCTTCAATCAGGTGCGTTAGCTCCAGAGTTGTCATTAGATTTTCTCCTGTTTTTATCTTCTACCCTCGTCGTCTTTACCTTTCATCCGGCAATTGCCGGACACAGGAAGTAAATCGGAAGGTATGAATATTGATTATTAAATTATCTCTTAGAAAATTGAAATCTTTTTCTTGCTTTTGGTTGTCCGTATTTTTTTCTTTCAACCATCCTCGGATCCCTCGTTAAAAATCCTTCAATCTTTAAAGATGGTCTGAAATCCGGATTTGTGTCAATTAAAGCTCTTGCTATTCCTAATCTTATTGCCTGTGCCTGTCCTGTTGATCCGCCACCTTTAACATTTACGTAAACATCATACTTACCACTCGTTTCCGTAACATCAAATGGTTTGGTAATATCTTCTCTGCTAACTAACAGCGGAAAAGCTTTTTCAAACTCTTTACCATTAACTAATATTTTTCCGTTACCACTTCTTAGTATAACTCTTGCTACAGAAGTTTTTCTTCTTCCAATATAAATTCTATCAACCATTAATTCTCCGATGTTCTAAGTATTTCAGGTTTCTGTGCTTTGTGAGGATGCTCTTCCCCGGCATAGACTTTAAGCTTCGTAATTAATTTATTACCCAATCTGTTTTTTGGCAGCATACCTCTTACAGCTTCCCTGATAACAAATTCAGGTTTTTTCGCTTTCATTTCTTCGTATGAGCGTATCTTCTGTCCGCCGGGATACATACTATGCCAAATGTATTTTTTAAGCTGCTCTCTCTTTCCAGTTAATTTAATTTTGTCAGCATTTATTACAATAACAAAATCTCCGGTATCCATATTGGGAGTAAAAATAGGTTTGGTTTTCCCTCTGATTACCGAAGCCACTCTTGATGCAAGTCTTCCTAAAACCTGATCCTTTGCATCAACAAGGTACCATTTCCTGTTAGCATCTTCGGTTTTAATAAACCGCGTCATTCCTTCCTTTTTCAAAATATAATCCTCCGTGTAACAAAATCTTTTTTGAAGCCTGAAAAAATAAGCGGATACCCTTAAAAAGTCAAGAAAAATAAAGAGGTAATTAATGATACTAAATCAGAATAGCCCTGAAAACTTGATTATTTGAAGCAGGGGACAAAATTAGTAATTTTGTTGCCTTAAATTCATAAAATAATTAATAGATAAAACACCATGAAAATTCTTGTAACCGGTGGATCTGGTTTTTTAGGCATAAACCTGATACGTTATTTATATTCAAAAGGAAACCAGATAAAATCGCTGGATCTGGTCGATTTTGATTATCCCGATATAAAGGATAAAATTGAAATAATTAAAGGGGATATAAGAGATAATGCAACAGTTGAAAGAGCAGCTGCGGGAGTAGATGTAATTGTTCATTCAGCAGCAGCACTCCCACTTTATACACCCGAAGAAATTTTTTCTACTGATATTAACGGCACACAAAATATGCTTGAAGCTGCAGAGAAGTTTAAAGTAGAACGCTTCATTCATATCTCTTCAACAGCGGTTTACGGAATCCCCGATCATCATCCATTATATGAAACAGATAAACTGGATGGAGTCGGACCTTATGGTAAAGCAAAAATTCAAGCTGAAGAAGAATGTATGAAATTCCGTAAAAAAGGAATGTGCGTTACAATTATTCGTCCTAAGTCATTCATTGGACCGGAACGATTAGGAGTATTCGATTTGCTTTATGATTGGGCAAAAGATGGTCATGGTTTCCCCATGATTGGCAAAGGAAATAATCGCTACCAACTTCTCGATGTGGAAGATCTTTGCGAAGCAATTTACTTATGCTGCACACTGGACAAAGAAAAAGTGAATGATACATTCAACATTGGTGCAAAAGAATTTACAACTATGAAGGAAGACTACCAGGCTGTTCTGGACTACGCTGGTCACGGTAAAAAAATAAAAGGACTGCCGGAAAAACCAATTATTTCAACACTCAAGATTTTAGAAGCATTAAAGATTTCTCCACTCTACAAATGGGTCTATGAAACTGCTTCCAAAGATTCATTTGTTTCTATTGAGAAAGCAGAAAAGGTTCTTGGTTATAAACCGAAGTATTCAAACAAGGATGCTTTGATAAGAAATTATAAATGGTACATTGAAAATTTTGATAAGTTTAAAAACACTTCCGGCATTTCACACAGAGTCCCGTGGAAGCAGGGAATTTTGAAAATTGCGAAAGTTTTCTTTTGATAGAAATGATTTTGAAATTTTTATTTATTATTAATTAAGGAGGCGGAAAGATGGCTGAGAAAAAAGATTATTTAAAAGAAGTAATTGAGCATATAGATATTAAAAAGCATAACGTCGTCCAGTTAGTTGATGCGATGAAGAACATGGCTTTCACTGCACGCGATTTAAACCGTGCAGCAAACATTTATGATATGATGCTGAAAGACAAAAACTGCGGAATTATTCTTACTCTTGCCGGAAGCCTTTTCAGTGCAGGTTTGAAGAAAGTAGTTTATGATATGATTATGAATAATATGGTTGATGCAATTGTTTCAACCGGTGCAATTATAGTTGACCAGGATTTCTTTGAAGCTCTCGGTTTTAAACATTACAAAGGGACAAAATTCGTTGATGATAATGAATTGCGGGATTTACATATTGATAGAATTTACGACACCTTCATTGACGAAGACGAACTTAGAGTCTGCGATGAAACTTGCGGAAAAATTTTCGACAGTATGGAACCAAAACCATATTCATCAAGAGAATTTCTCTGGGAGTTTGGAAAATATTTGGAGAACAACGGCGGACCAAAAGTAGATGATTCAGTAATCTGGGCAGCATATAAAAAGAATGTCCCGATTTTTGTTCCGGCTTTTTCCGATTGCTCAGCAGGATTTGGATTTATTGTCCACCAAACTGAAAATCCCGACAAACACGTTTCAGTTGATTCTGCAAAAGATTTTCTTGAGTTGACAAAAATAAAATTAGCAAGCAAAGAAACAGGGATCTTTATGATCGGCGGAGGTGTTCCTAAAAACTTTACACAAGATATTGTTGTTGCAGCAGATATCTTGCAGGAAGATGCACCAATGCATAAATATGCAATTCAGATTACCGTTGCAGATGAAAGAGATGGTGCACTTTCAGGTTCAACATTAAAAGAAGCAAGTTCCTGGGGAAAAGTTGAAACGACTTATGAGCAAATGGTTTATGCAGAAGCCACAGTTGCAATGCCATTAATTGTCGGTTACGCTTATCACAAAGGAAACTGGAAGGAAAGAAAAGCAAAAGAGTTTCAGAAGTTGTTTTCGAAAATGGAAGAAGTAGCATAGGTACCTCACGCAAAATTATTTTAAAGTCACACTAAAATTAAAATTGAGGTGTGACTTATTAAATCTCATTCCCTCCTTTTTTTATTTATTTTGTGATTTATCTATTTCCCACTATTATAATTGCTTTATATTACAATATTTTTCCTGATTGACTCCTTTTTGTTTTGTTTATCTTTTTCCTATATGGATTAAAGCTTTATCTTCTATTCCGTTTTCATATCTTTCCCCCACTGCCACACATACATTGCCTTTAATTTCAATTCTTCTCAATTCATCCCTCGAATCAATCAGTTCATTATAAGTGTGCCAGCTTATCCCGTTATAATGCCAGATTTTTCCAGGAACGCCAGAAGCAATAATATCATTTGCATTATTACCTCTTACACTTATCATTCCCCAATTCTGAATTGGACCTTTCCAAATTGCTTCGGCAGTTCCATCAGTATTTATATTAGCTCTATATAAATCATACCACGTTAGCACATATAATTTCTTCTCGGTCATCCAAGCACTATATATCGCTCCGGAAATGAAATCCGTTCTGTAATTAAATAAGTTATCTTCATCCTCTATTATCTTTTGCACATTTCCATTTTCCAATTTTAATAAAACAGAAGGTTGAAAATCTCTCCAACCCCCGATAAATATATCTTCACCTTTTCCACATATATCTAATAAATCTGTTGATACCCCACTTTCTATTCTACTCCACTGCCCGTTTTGGTAGTGTGCAATATTTCCATCATTGCCTACAACATACAGGTCATTACTGCTGCTTCCCCAGATTTTATTGATTGAGCCTGTTAGAAGAGGGTTTACTCCACAATCAACATTAATTGTTTCACCATCAAACCAACCAATACTCCCACCACTTGTTACTATAATATTATTTTCTGAAAAGGCCGATATTGCTCTTAATGGTGGATATGTTACTGGATTACAACTGCTTTCCATATTTATTCTTTTCAATTCCCATTGGTTTCCATCCCAATGAACAGCATTATAACGAATCGGTTGTCCAAGTGAGTCTAGTATATAAATTTCTCCGACAGCCCAAATTGAATTATTGTTCAATAGTGCCACATCATAAAGAATGCTGCTCTGGTATTGACCACCAAAGACGAATGACTCAAAAGAAAAGTTGTGGCTGGTTGTGTCCAGGGTTGTAACGCTCAGCTCATTGCTAGTTGCTGGATTCTCGATACTGGATACTTGATACTGGTAGTTTTTGTTTGGTAAAAGAGAATCGATGTAAAGTAGTGAGTCTTGAGTAGTGAGATTTAAGATTTGAGATTTTGAATCGCCATTCGGGTCAGTTTGTTTTAATATTACGGTAGTTGGCAGTGGGAGGTTGGTTGTTTCCAGCTTTATCCACGCTTCGGTGCAGCTTACATCTTCAAGGTTTAATTTTAATGTCAATTCTGATGGTGTTTCAACAGAATTGCATCCTATTATGCATATAAAGATTAATAGAAAGATTAAGAATAAAGGAAAATTTATTTTTGATTTCATATTTTTCCCACTATAAGCAGCCATTAATTAAGCGTCAAAAATTATACTATTAAACGTAACTGTGATTATTCCAAAAAATCAACTCAAAAATACAAACGAATTGTATTTTGCTAACTAAAACATAAAATTTACATACTTGAAAGAATAGATTAATTAAAAGAGAAAGAAAATGAGAATAGTAATTGCCGGAATGGGTGATGTTGGTTATCATCTGGCGAAACAATTATCCAGCGAAGAGCACGATATTATTGCAATTGATATGGATCAGCAGAGACTATCACATACCGATTCGATGGCTGACATACTGACTATTAATGGTTCATCTACAAGTATTTCAATCTTAAAGCAGGCACAGGTAGAAAGAGCTGACCTTTTCGTAGCGGTCACTTCATTTGAGGAAGTAAACGTTACAAGCTCAATACTAGCTAAAAAGCTTGGTGCAAAAAAGACAATCGCAAGAATTGCTAACTCTGAATATCTCGAGGAAGATGTTGCTATTAATTTTGCCGAGATTGGTGTTGACTTTATGATCTATCCTGAGGAACTGGCTGCCAGGGAAATGGTCAATCTCATTCTCAGATCTGCCGCTACGGATGTGATGGACTTTGAGGGTGGTAAACTTTCTGTCATCGGTTTGCGATTGGACAAAGACGCACCGGTCGTCAGGAAAACTATAGTAGAGATCGCTAAAGAGTTTGATACATTTGATTTTAGAATTGTTGCTCTTCACAGAAACTTCAGAACAATTATTCCAAAAGGAAATGACAAGTTCTTCGCAAATGACCAGGTATTTGTCATTGCGAAACCCGAAGGTAACAATGTTGTAATGAAACTGGCAGGGAAAGAGGATGTTAAGTTTGATAATATCATGATTCTGGGCGGTAGTAAAATCGGTAGAAGGATTGCCCAGCAACTGGAAGATAAGATGAGCATTAAGCTGATTGAAGCTGATGAGGAAAAGACGATTATGCTTGCAGACAATTTAAAAAACACTTTGGTAATCAGGGGCGACGGCAGAGACATTGATCTTCTTGCTCAGGAAGGAATAATTGATGTTGATGCTTTTGTTGCTGTTACAGAAGATGCCGAAACGAATATTATCACCTGTCTAATGGCTAAACATCTCGGTGTAAAAAAAGCAATCGCACTGGTAGATAAAGTAGATTATATACCGCTGACACAAACAATAGGATTGGATTCACTCATCAACAAAAAAATAATTGCTGCGAATAATATTTCGCGCTTCATCAGGAAAAGTGAAGTATTGGCACTAAGTACTATCGAGGGAATTGATGCGGAAATTTTAGAGTATGTTGCTCAACAGGATTCGAAGGTAACCAAAAAACCAATTAAAGATCTTAACTTTCCTAAAGAAGCAATTATTGGCGGTATCGTTCGGGGAGAAGAATCAATAATTGCAGTCGGTGATACGAAGATTCAGAATGGTGATAAGGTAGTTGTTTTTGCACTACCGGGTGGAGTTAAGAAAACGGAGAATTTCTTCAAATAAAAAATGAATTTTAAAATTGTTATAAAGATTATCGGGTTCCTGCTGATAATTAACGGTCTTGCAATGCTCACCGCTATTCCCTTTTCAATTTATTACGGAAGTGATGATATTTCTGCTATTCTCATCTCAGGTTTCGGAACAGCTTTAGTAGGCAGCTTGCTCTGGTTCCTCACAAAGACCGACCCCAACGAGGATATTAGCAAAAGAGATGGCTACTTTATAGTTGCCTTAGGCTGGATTGCCTGTTCTGTTTTCGGTACACTTCCTTTTATCATCCATGGATCAATACCAAGTTTTACAGATGCATTCTTCGAAACAATGTCTGGCTTTACAACTACGGGTGCATCAATTTTAAAGGATGTTGAAGCCGTTCCACATGGCTTACTCTTCTGGCGGAGTATGACGCACTGGTTGGGTGGAATGGGAATCATCGTACTCTCTCTTGCAATTATGCCGATTCTTGGTATTGGTGGTATGCAGCTTTTCCAGGCAGAAGTTGCGGGTCCGAGCAAAGATAAAATACATCCCAGAGTTACAGAAACTGCAAAGCGGTTATGGGGCATTTATCTTATACTAACTTTTGCCGAAGTTATTCTATTATTGTTTGGTGATATGAATCTCTTTGATGCTTTGTGCCATTCATTCGGAACACTTGCAACCGGAGGCTTCTCAACAAAAAATGCAAGTGTTGCATATTATCATTCTACTTACATAGAATATGTTATAATAATTTTTATGTTCATTTCCGGTACAAATTTTACTCTTCACTACTTTGCTCTGAAAGGCCGGCCTTTAAATTATTTCAAAGACAGCGAGTTTAGGTTTTATACAATTTTTATTGTGATTGTTGTAACATCAACGGCAGTTTATTTAAACATCCATAATTCACAAACCATTGAATCAGCATTCAGAGATTCTGCATTCAGCATTATGTCCATACTGACTTCAACGGGGTTCGTTACAGTTAACTATGAGAGCTGGGCAAAATTCTTTCCTGAAGTATTCTTAATTCTGCTGCTGATTGGTGCGTGTGCAGGTTCAACCAGCGGTGGAGTGAAGATTATAAGGTATGAAATTCTAATTAAAAACAGTATCATCGAACTAAAAAGACTAATTCATCCAAAAGCAGTAATCCCGGTAAGACACAACGGAAAAGCAGTTAGCATTGAGATAATTTCAAAGATAGCATCGTTTGTAATGCTGTATATGCTAATTTTCATAATTGCATCTGTTCTTCTTGCAATAATAGGTTTAGATCTCTCTTCATCTATGGGAGCTGTCGCTGCCTGCCTTGCTAACATAGGTCCGGGTTTGGGCTCAACCGGGCCTGCAACAAATTACAGCAATGTTCCGATGTTAGGTAAATGGGTTTTGAGTATCGTTATGTTATTAGGTCGCTTAGAGTTATTTACGGTGCTCATTCTTTTCTCTCCCACCTTCTGGAAAAAGTAAAATTACTTTTTGCCTCTCCGTGATTCAAGACTTACATTTGTAATAATGAAATACAGAGTGGTCTTAAATATCATTGGTTTTCTTTTAATTCTGAATGGAATATTTATTCTAACTGGAATTGGTTTTTCACTCTATTATAATTCTGATGACATTTTTGCTTTGCTTGTGTCAGGACTAGGAACCTCTCTGTTCGGTTTAATTCTTTGGATAGCAACAAGAAAAAGCGAGATGGGGGAATTAGGTAAACGCGAAGGTTACCTCATCGTAACACTTGGCTGGATAGTTATGGCAGTCTTTGGAGCTTTTCCTTTTCTTATTTATGGGTCAACTCCAAATTATACTGATGCGTTCTTCGAAACTATGTCCGGCTTTACAACAACCGGTGCAACAATTTTAACTGATATCGAAATTCTTCCGCCGGGACTTCTATTCTGGCGAAGCCTTACTCAATGGCTTGGTGGAATGGGAATTATTGTTTTGTCACTGGCTATCCTTCCTCTTTTGGGAATTGGAGGTATGCAGCTCTTTACAGCAGAGGTTCCCGGTGTAACCAAAGATAAAATTCATCCAAGAGTAAAAGAAACAGCAAAACGACTGTGGGGTATCTACGTTATACTTACTGCAGCAGAAATACTTTTATTGATGGTTGGAGGATTAAATTTTTATGATGCAATCAATCACTCTTTCACAACGATGGCTACTGGTGGATTTTCAACAAAGAATTCGAGCATAGCTTACTTTACTTCACCTTTCGTTCAATATATTTTTATTCTATTTATGTTTTTTGCTGGAATGAATTTTACACTGCACTACCTTGGATTCCATGGCAAATTTAATTTTTTCAAAACAAATACAGAGTTCAAATACTATCTTGGTTTTACAATTTTTGCTGCTTTTTTTATAATGATCATTCACCTGCCACATGTAGATTTTCATTGGGAAGAAGCAATAAGACAATCACTTTTCCACGTTGTTTCGCTCACAACTACAACAGGCTACGTGACTTCCGATTTTGAAAACTGGGCTCCTTTTTCAAGAATGATCTTTTTTGCACTTCTTTTTGTTGGAGGTTGTGCAGGTTCAACGGGCGGCGGTATTAAATTCGTCAGGCATATTGTTATGTTTAAAAACGGTTGGGCAGAATTGAAAAGATTAATTCATCCCCGGGCAGTAATCCCCGTTAAGTTTGACAATAAAACAGTCAGCTCAGATATTATTTCGAACGTACAGGCATTTTTTATTTTTTACATTTTACTTTTTGTATTTGGATCGATGATTTTAGCAATGCTGGGAGTTGACTTTGTTAGCGCAGCAGGTGCAACTGCTACATGCATAGGAAACATCGGGCCAGGTATCGGGACGGTGGGACCGGTAAACAACTTTGCACATCTGCCAGATATTGTAAAATGGATATTAAGCTTTTTTATGGTTATTGGCAGACTAGAACTATTTACAGTACTTATAATTTTTACTCCCGCCTTCTGGAAATCTTAATCACATTATGAACTTTTTTCAGGAACGCCTTTAGACAAGGAAACTTAGGCTAATGAAATAATTACAAAGCAATTATCCTTGCGCTGGTGAAAACCAGACGAAGGACCGGTTGAAATGGTGCAAAGCCCCGTTTATACGGGGCTTTTTTAATTTTATAAATATGGTACGATTCGTGAAAATAGTTTGTTTTAGGAAGGAAACTCCTCTTAATGAACCCTTAGATTTGGTTATAAAACATGGATAACAAACCAAGAAAAATAATACAAGATGTAGTTGCTATAAGAAGATTAAGAGCAATACTATGGTTTGAACTTTCAACAGTTGTGCTATTTATATTTAGCTTCTTGGGACCGTTCACAATAGCAATAATAATAATAGCAGCACTTTTATTCACACCCTATATGCTTTTTGTTTTAATTAAAGAAAAACGTTATAGCTGGATTACAATGTTTTTCATTATGGTTGTTCTGCCTTGCATACTTATACTCTTAATGTTTTATGATTTTGTTTTACTTAGTGCATGGCTGGTGGTGCCGTTTATTCTCTTTTTATTCTACTGCTTTATTTTAAAATACTCAGTAGCAGATTGGCTTAAGGAATATTATACTCACGAGGAATATGAAGAACAAAAAAAAGAAAGTGCAAAAAGAAAACAAGATGAAATGGGATGGAGTCCATAACTTCTTCTTAAAAAAAGGATAAAGTGCGATGGAAATAAAACCAAGAGAAATCATTTATAATATTTTTTTAGTAAAAAGACTTCGGAGAATTCTACTTTTTCTTGTAAGTATTTCACTGCCAATCCTTATTCCAATAATAGTTATGCAATTCATCATATTTAAGTATGCTAGAAGTCTTAAATTAAATACAGAAATATTTTTTTATCCGCTGTGTTTAATAGTTGGTGCTGTGGTGCTTGTTACTCCTTTCATATTATATGTTTTATTTAAAGAAAAACGACATGCCTGGATTATAATTTTTTTAGTAATTGTTGTGTTACCGTGGTTGTTTACTTACAGCATTTCTTTTGGTGATATTTTTATTGTTAGATGGATGATTGTTCTGACGGCCCCATTCTATCTTTATTGTTATCTTCTAAAACGTACTATAGGTGAATGGATAGAAGAATATGATGCACATCTGGGACGTGAAGAGCAAAAAAGAGAAAGTGTAAGACGTCAAAAGGAAGAAGAGAGGTGGATGTAATTTATCTTTATTGGTTTAGTAAGCCGATGATGATTAATTAGTGAATTAGTTTTTAAGAAGAGAACGCCTCGTGATGAACCCTTGGGTTATATTATAAAAACTGGTTATAAAACAGTGGAAATAAAACGGGAAAAATTAGTTAATGATGTTGTTGCTGTAAGCAGGTTAAAAGATGTGCTCGTTTACACACTTACTTCGGCTGTATTTTCTTTTATGTCAATTGCATTTCAATTCGGTCTTTCTATTGCGATAATAGCTGCAATACTATTTACTACTTATATCCTTTATGTTTTAATAAAAGAAAAACGCTTTGGTTGGCTTATAACATTTTTTATTATAGTAGTTCTGCCAGTAATTATAACATATCTCGTAAGCAGGGGGAGTCCTTTTTCTGTTATGTCGATTATCTTGATACCTTTTAGTCTTTTTTACTTGTATTGCTTTTTACTAAGGTATGCATTGGATGATTGGATTGAAGAATGTGAAGGTAAAATAGAACTGGAAGAAGAAAAGGCAAATGAATCGAAAAAGGTTAAAAAAACAGAAGCTGCCAATTGATATTTATTCAACATTAACTTTTGCTACTAAAAATTAGAACAATATATCGTCCCTATGGGACTAATTGAATGCAGGGTAATTTTTTTATTTATAAATACCCTAGCGGGACAAGGTCCACAATAATCCCGGAGGGATTAAATAATTATAGAATGTTTAAACACAAAAAACATATTAAACCCCTTTAGGGGTGATATATTAATTTCCCTCCACTCCAGAAAGTTTGCACAAAAATAGAAAAGTTGACCATAAGATGTATAAATTTTCCCCGTTGAGTGTAATTGCTCCCATATAAATAGCGGCAATCAGAGGATATTCTCCATAAATACCTGATTTAATAACGGTATATAGATTGTAATTATATTATATTTGTGCCCGTTTAAAAAAAACAGTTAAGATGACAGGCAAGGAAGTATTAAAAAAATACAAGGAACCAAAGAACTTTTTTAACAGAGATTTAAGCTGGGTAGAATTCAACCGCAGGGTAATGGAAGAAGCTTTGAATTCTGAGCTTCCGCTACTCGAAAAAGTTAAATTCATCTCTATCTTCTTCTCAAACCTTGATGAATTTTATATGATTCGTGTCTCCGGTTTGAAGGAACAAATCGCAGCAAACATTCTCGAACCAACAATTGATGGTCTCACTCCTCTGGAACAGGTACAAAAGATAGAAAAAACTATCAGACCGATGCTTGATAAATTGTACAATTACTGGAATAACGATATACTCCCACAGCTTAAAGAGAATAATATATTCATTTATAATTTTGATGACTTTACAACAGAAGAACAAGCAAAACTCAGAACATATTTTCAAAAAGAAATTTACCCGATTTTAACTCCATTAGCATTTGATCCGGGCAGACCATTTCCCTACATATCAAATCTCAGTTTAAATCTTGCAGTCCTTATCCGTAATCCTAAGGGAGATACACATTTTGCAAGAGTAAAGATACCTAGTACTCACCCGAGACTGCTTCAGGTTGATGATATCATCAATCCTTCTAAAATCATTGGAATGAATGGAGACTTTGTAGCAAAATTTATCTGGTTTGGAGACCTGATTAAAGCTAACCTCGATTTACTCTTTCCGGGTGTTGAAGTTGTAGAATCGCATCGTTTCCGTGTAACGAGAGATACTGATATTGAACTTCAGGAAGATGAAGCCGATGATCTGCTGCGTGTTATCGAAGAGAATATCAGGCAGAGAAGATTCGGGCAGGTAGTACGGATGGAAGTTGAAAGCAGTATGCCTGAATATATGCTGGAGACCTTGATGGAAAACTTAAGAATTAAACGTGATGATGTTCATATTTCGGAGGGACTAATTGGTTTAAGCGATGTAATAAGTCTTTATAAACTGCCTCTTCATCAATTAAAAGAAAAACCGTTTTACCCTGTTCTACCAAAAACATTTGAAACAGATGAAGATATTTTTTCAATAATAAAACAGAAGGATATACTTCTTCATCATCCATATCATTCATTTACACCGGTAATTGAATTCATTAAGCAGGCTGCTAGAGATCCTGAAGTCCTGGCAATTAAGCAAACACTTTACAGAGTTGGACCCGATTCACCGATTATACGGGCACTAATCGAAGCCGTTGAACGAGGCAAGCAGGTTGCTGTATTAGTTGAACTAAAGGCGAGGTTCGATGAAGAAAATAATATCTTTTGGGCTCGAGAACTTGAAAAAGCCGGTGCACACGTTGTTTACGGTTTGGTCGGACTAAAGACCCATGCAAAGATGACACTCGTTGTCCGAAAGGAGTTCGATGGGGTTAAAAGATATGTTCATCTTGCTACCGGTAATTACAATACAACCACAGCAAAACTGTATACTGACTTAGGATTATTTACTTGCGATGAAGACATCTGCGCAGATGTTTCAGATGTCTTTAATTATTTAACCGGATATTCAAAACAAAAAGATTACAGAAAGCTGTTTGTCTCACCCGTGAATATGCGTGAAAAAATGCTCGAAAAAGTTTTTAGGGAAATAGAAAATGTAAATGCTGGTAAAGAAGGAAAAATAATCTGGAAAATGAATTCACTTGTTGATCCTCAAACTATAAGTGCTCTTTATGAAGCATCCAATGCAGGAGTTAATATTGATCTTATCATTCGGGGAATATGCTGCCTTGTTCCCGATGTTGAAGGCTTGAGTAAAAATATTAAAGTAAGAAGCATAGTTGGAAGATTCCTCGAGCACAGCAGAGTATTTTATTTTTACAACGGCGGCAACGAAGAAATGTATTTGGGCAGTGCAGATATGATGCAAAGAAATCTTGACGGAAGAGTTGAAACTTTATTCCCCATTGAGGATGAAAAGATAAGACATGAAGTATTGAAAAGTCTGATTAAAGCTGCACTTAAAGACAACCAGAAAGCACGAATACTTCTGCCCGATATGACTTACCAGATGGTTGTTCCCCTTGATGGCGCAAAACCGGTTAACAGCCAGGAATGGCTTATAAAACAAGTCGAAAAACATTCCGGACAAATGGTTAAAACCTA
>Ga0307423_1000694_pt1 | contig 22351 bp, 14 predicted proteins | sample SalMarWE160310MG_FD_202154 | JGI IMG/M metagenome (GOLD analysis project Ga0307423, IMG submission 202154) | Salt marsh sediment microbial communities from the Plum Island Ecosystem LTER, Massachusetts, United States - WE1603-10 | ecosystem: Environmental > Aquatic > Marine > Intertidal zone >...
GGCATTTCCGCCCTCCTCGACACCTTCAAGCGCAGCCTCAACTGCACTCTGTATCTCGGCTGCGACTTCGGTGTCGATCCGATCCCGCTCGGCCTGATGCTTCTTCATCGCCTTGCGAGCGGCCAGCATCGGATCACCCCGCCGTTCGCGGGCCGGGCCCCTCCGCGCCCTCGCCATCACCGACATCATCCGGGTCATCCCTCCCGCACGGTCCTTGAGGCCGCCGCCCCCGCGGGACGTGGCGGAGGAAAGAACCTTAGCGAAGGTGCTTTTGCCCTCGGCAAGCGGCTGCCTCGCCATCCGGAGCAGAGGATCGCCGAGGAAATGGCCGTCGAGCCGCGGACAGGTGGCGAAGAGGAATGTCGGACCCTTGCCGCGCCGAGCGAAATCGATCAGTTTTCCCGCCGCCTTGTGGACCGCACGAACATCACGGCCGTCGACCGACTCGGCGCGAAAACCGAATGCGCGAGCGCGATCGACGTGATTGCCGCCGGTCACAGCCTCGGAGTAGGTCGTGATCGCCCATCCATTGTCGATGCAGACGATGACCAAGGGCAGCGACCACGCGACCGCGAGATTGAGGGTTTCGAGCGCCATCCCCGAGTTCATGGCGCCGGTGCCGCTGAATGCGACCGCCACCTTGTTGGCGCGCAACCTTCGGTTGGCGAGCGCGAAACCGGCGGCGGTCGGCAACGAAGCGCCGACGATGCCCGACGTCGCCGCCATGTGCTCCTTCGAGAAGAGATGCATGTGGCCGCCTCGACCGCCGCAAAGCCCGTCCTCACAGCCCAGCAGCTCGCGCAGCATCGGTACCAGGGGAACCCCGCGAACGACAAGAGCCGGCGAGCAACGGTGGGTCAGGGCCAACCCATCGCCATCACCGAGGTACGAAACGACCCCGGCGGCCACCGCTTCTTCCCCGGTTCCAAGGTGCATCTCGCCGGCGATCAGCCCACGTTGCCACAAATCCTCGACCGCGAGCTCGTAGCTTCGAGCACGTAACATCTGACGGTACAAGCCGGCAAGTTCCATGATGTCTCTGGGTTGAGGATAGCATCGTCGGTTGAATGAGGAATGAGGAATGAGGAATGGGGAATTTTCCGCCTCACCACGCGACGCTCTACCTTCAATCCTCGGAGCAACAGATCGGTAATCCACTTCGCTTAACAGTAGGGGGCGAGTGGGTGGAAATCCGAAATCCGAAATCCGAAATTCAAAATTTCGAAACCGGCGGGCGGGCTCAATCGTGGGCGGGGGCTCCTTCGGTGTGCGCTTTGACGATTCGCTCGAGCTGGTCGAGAGTACTGTCTTTTAAGGCAGGAATGAGGAGGGCCTCGAGCTTCCTGTGGAGCAGCCGCCATTCCTTTTCGCTCACGAGGACGGCGTTGCCCTTCATGCCCGTGATCAGAACCGGCCCGAGTCCGGAGCAGACCTGATCCAACACGAACTGGAATTCGTTCTGGGCATCGTTGCTCGGGACCCGTTGCATCGTCATTCTCGACCCCCTCGATTTACGAACCAAAGATGAGCAATTCTCGCTGGCGATATGCACCAATCTCTTGCGCTCTGGACGCTTGCGCCAATGCTCGAAATACCTCGCGGTATGCCTCCGCTTGTCGCAAGCACCAGAGCATGAAGATCTTGGCGCATTTCATCCGGCAGAATTACTCATCTTAGGTTCCATTGTCTCACTGGTGTCAAGGCGGCTCCAAATTCAGTTGGACACACATCGCGTGACGGATCTCCGACCTCAGATCGCCATCGTCGATAGTTCCGAGGGGAGCCACCAACCGTTTTTTGGCGATAGTACAGGTCTGGTGCGCCATCGCGATGGCGTCGCTCTCCAATCCGGCAGTCCCGGATCGCAACAACACCTCGTTGGGATAGACGCGGCGATCCGCCCGCCGGGTTGTGAGAGGCAGGACGGTCACCACAGGTAGGACCTCGTTGGCCGATTCTCGAGACACGACGAGGACAGGCCATGATCCACGCTCCCCGGAGCCGGGCGTTCCATCGATGTCGGTCGTGAAGACCGACCACTGTAACGGCGGCACAGAGATCAACGATTTCTGCCCTCCCCGTCGTCGGGATTTCCGAAATCGCTCAGGGCCCGATCGACGTCCTCGAGGAACTCCTGATCCTGGGATGCCTGGAGAAACGCCTCGGCCAGCAATGCCTCGCGGGCCCGGCTGATGCCGTCCGCGAGCGCCTGCTGGACGAAGGCGCTGTAGGAGGGTGCTGCGCCCTCCTGAACCACCGACCGCACCCCGTCGAGCAAATCTTCGGGCAGCGAGTAGGTGACCTTGCGCAACCGTTGTCGTGTCATGATTGGCGTCCCAATGGTATTGTAATAATTTATGGCATAGAAGGCAATACCAGCAGCCCACCCACCCAGGCAGTACGGCTTCCCCCACCCGCCCTCCCACGGCTAAACGGCTATACGGCAAAAAGATGATTCGGCGCGACCGCGACGTCAATCAGCATGTGCCGAATAGCCGTGGGCGGGTGGGCGGTAGAACCCGTATGGCCGTGCTAGTGGAGTGGAATCTGCGATAATGACTCCGAACAAGGCCATGGCACACCATACCGTCAGGCAGGGCTACCTCGACCTGGTTGAGCGCATCAACCGTTTTCCTCAGGGTGCGCCGCCATCGGAACTTCTCCACCGCATCCTGGAGATGCTGTTTTCCGAGCGCGAAGCGGAGCTGGTGTCACTGCTTCCCATCAGGCCGTTCACCGCTGAACGCGCAGCCCGGGTGTGGAAAATGCCGGTCGACTCGGCGCGGGTCGTTCTCGACGAGCTCGCCCACCGGGCGGTCCTGCTCGACATCGAATCAGAAGGGGGCACCACCTACGTCCTGCCGCCGCCGATGGCCGGCTTCTTCGAGTTTTCGATGATGCGGATCCGCGACGATCTCGACCAGAAAGTCCTGGCCGAGCTCTTCTACCAGTACCTCAACGTCGAAGAGGACTTCATCAAAAACCTGTTCACCGAAGGCGACACCCAGCTCGGCAGAACCTTCGTCGCGGAAACCTCGTTGCCGATCGATGGTGCGCTCGAAGTCCTCGATTTCGAACGGGCGAGCCACGTTGTCGAGAGTGCCACCCACATCGGTGTCGGCATCTGCTACTGCCGCCACAAGATGGATCACATGGACCGTGCCTGTTCGGCGCCGATGAACATCTGCATGACCTTCAACAACACCGCCGCTTCACTGACCCGTCACGGCCATGCCCGTGCCGTCGACACGGCGGAGTGCCTCGATCTTCTCACCGAGGCGCGCGATAGCGGTCTCGTCCAGTTCGGCGAGAACGTTCAACAGCGGGTCAACTTCATCTGTAACTGTTGCGGATGCTGTTGCGAGGCAATGATCGCGGCCCGCCGTTTCGGTCACCTGCACCCGGTCCACACAACCAACTTCCTCCCCGAGAACGATCCCGAGCTCTGCACTGGATGCGGCAAGTGCGTGGCGGCGTGCCCGGTCGAAGCCATGACCCTGGTGTCGGCAAACGATCCCGAAAAGCCCAAGCGCAAAGCCGCGAGGCTCGACACGGACCTGTGTCTCGGCTGCGGAGTGTGCGTCCCGGCCTGCCCGGAACACGGCATCACCCTGAAGCCACGTGAAGAGCGGGTGATCACGCCGGTCGACTCGGTCCGCCGAACGGTGACGATGGCCGTCGAACGCGGCACCCTGCAGCATCTGATCTTCGACAATCACGCCATCGCCAGCCACCGTGCGATGGCTGCAGTGCTCGGCGCCATCCTCCGGTTGCCGCCGATCAGGCGATCAATGGCGCAGGGCCAATTGGGATCTCGCTATCTCGAAACCTTGATCGAGTGGAACGAGAACCGAACAGCCGCCCAGATACCAGATGCCTGATGCCAGACGCGATATACCAGATGCCGGATGACAACCGGCTCTCCCCTACCCAGGGTGGGTGGAGGGTTCTGGTATCTGGGATCCGGTATCTGGGATCGGGTTGGTTGGTGGGAGGCCGAAGCCTGCCGGGTATTTCGCCCAGAGTGTTGCAACCTCATCGCTGGGGCGCAGAACTGGCTTGATGAGAAACCACACCACCACCGCGACAAAGAGGATGGTCGACAGGATGCTGCCCTCGAGCCCGAACTCACCGCCAGTGATCAGCTCGGATCCGGTTGGCGCCATCACGAACAGCTGATTCTCGATCTTGATGCCGCTGACATCGAATCCCCACAGCCAGCTTTGGGCGAGATTCCACGACACGTGAAGCGCGATCGGCAACCACAGACGCCGGGTTTGGAAGTAAAGAACCGTGAGCAAAACCGACGCCAGAAAGATGTTGATGATACCGACAATCGTGACATCGGGATTGCTCCCGTGACCCCAAGTGAAAACGACGCAGAGGAGGATGCCCGCAATCCAACGCCGGCTTCCCTCGGCCAGGACCTGCAGCGGATACCCCCGAAACATGAGCTCCTCGACCGCGGCTGCGAGGGTGAAGAGCACCAGAAAGAACGGCAGGGCTCCAAGACTGGCCCCCGGATCTGGAGACAGTGCAAGTGAGACCGATCCGGTGAGAACCAGAATGAGGACCAGAAAGCCGGTGACGATCACACCCGCGACCAGTCCGATCACCAGTTCGCGCAGCCAACCTCGGTTCAAACTCAGACCCAGAAGCGCCGTCGGACGCCGATCGAAGAATCGCAGCATCCCCAGACCACCCAGGAACAGTGCCAGGCTCCCGACCACCCAAACCAGGGTGTGGGTCCACGAGAGAAAGTCGGCCTCGGGCGCATCGGGGAAAAAGAGCTTGAGCGGCGTGCTGATCGCCTTTCCGACCACCAACACCGCGATGGCATAGACCGCGAGCCGCCAGCCCGCGCGCCCGTAGCCGAAACGGTTGCGAAAGGTGCGCCTGATCAGGCCCGGCTGCATGGGTGCCGGGGCGGACAACTCTTCTTCGCGTTGAGGCTCGAGGTCTTGATGATCTTCCACTGGCCCTCCCGGTACCGCTCTTACGTGCCCTCATACCCGCAGGTTTCTCAAAAACACTCGACCATGATCCGGGGTTCGACCATAATCGTCAGACTCACCGTCGGCAAGCCGGCGGCAATTGGAGGGCGCAGTGACCATTCAGATCACGAGCGATGACCGTGAGCGGATTCGATCGCAGTTTCCGGCCCTGGCGGGCGACACGGTGTATTTGGAAAACGCGGGCGGCTCGCAGGTGCCGGCGGTCGTTGCCGACAGCATCCGTGACTACATGCTCACCAGCTACGTTCAGCTTGGCGCCGGTTACCCCCTGTCCCACCGGGCGACGAAGATCGTCGATGGGGCCCACGATTTCGTGCGATTGATGATGAATGGCACAGACGGCAAGGTCATCCTCGGCCCGTCGACGTCGGCCCTCCTGCAGATGCTTGCCGGGTGCTACGCACAGGTCTTGAGACCGGGTGCGGAGATCGTCGTTGCGCAGACGGGTCACGAGGCCAACATCGGCCCGTGGAAAAAGCTCGACCGGCTCGGATTCGAGCTCCGTTGGTGGGAGATGGATCCCGCCACGTGCACGTGCCCACTGTCCGATCTCGAGGAATTGCTCTCGGACCGGACCGCGTTGGTTGCCTTCCCGCACGTTTCGAACCTGCTCGGCGAGATCGTCGACGTCGAAGGCATCACGGCGCTCGCTCACGCGGCCGGCGCGCGGGTAGTTGTCGACGGGGTCGCCTATGCCCCTCACCGCGCCATGGATGTCTCGGCGTGGAACGTCGACTGGTACGCCTACTCGACCTACAAGGTCTACGGCCCGCACATGGCGGCGCTGTGGGGACGTCGGGACGCGCTCACCGAGCTCCGCGGTCCCAACCACTTCTTCATTGGCGACGATGAGCTGCCGTACAAGTTCGAGGTCGGTGGCGTCAACCACGAGGGCTGCGCCGGCCTTCTCGGGTTGCGCGACTACCTGGCGTTCGTGGTCGGTGACACGGATCCGACCGAGCTTGATCGGCCGGCAATAGAACGCGCCTTCGATCTGATGTCGGCTTGCGAGCTGCCGCTGCAGGCGAAGCTGCACGAGTACCTGCGATCGCGTGATGACGTCCGCATCATCGGTCCCACCGACAACGGCACATCGAGGGTCGGCACCATCAGCTTCGTACACAAGGCCAAGAGCTCGGCGGAGATCACCGCCGCGGTTGACCGCTCCGGCATCGGCATCCGCCATGGACACATGTACGCCTATCACCTGTGCGAGGCGGCCGGCCTCGACCCCAAGGACGGTGTCGTCCGCACGAGCCTGGTGCACTACAACACGCCGGAGGAGATCGAGAGGCTGATCGAGGTCTTCGACGCCGTGCTGGGCTAGCGCATATCTCACCAACTTCCTGCTGCGGACGCCGATGCACCGCACCCAGCGGTGTTTTCTCGCCTCGGGGTACTCGACGTACTGCAAGTACGCGCTCCGCGCCCTGCGAGGTCCGGCCGGGGTCCCCAGCACCGTCCGTTGCGTGCGCCATGGGTTCGGATTCGAGGCGCCGCGACGACGGCGATGTCCTTCATCGCCGAGGGGTGGCAACGACGAAGCCGGGCCATGGAGCCGCGACCCTCCGGGCCGATGGGGGTCTCATGGCCGATCTCTTCGTTGCTCGTCGTCGACGATGCTCGGGCATCGACTTCCTCCTCGCGCCTTGACCTCGGCGCACGAGCCCCATCGGCGGACGGCGCTGAGGACTCCAGCCGGATCTCTAGGTCGAAAACCCCACTGGGCACGGCACCTCGCCGCCCTCGCGACGAAAGCCGGTGAGATATGCTGGTTAGAGGCGCTCGAAGCAAGATCCCGGATACCAGATCCCTGATCGTCATCTGGCATCTGTCATCTGGGTGGAGGGATGCGTGTTGACCGCGGTGAGAGCGGTCCATTACCATCGAGCCCACCATGAAACGCATCAAATACGTCAGCCGTTTCGCCATGCCGTTTCGCGAGAGCGAGCTCGAGGAGCTCGGAGCAAAGGCGGCCGAGAAAAACAAGGGCCTCGACATCACCGGTGTCCTGCTGACCTCAGGCGGCCTCTTTTACCAGGTCCTCGAGGGACCTGAAGAAGCCGTCGACGAGGTTTTCGGCTACATCCGAGCGGACAAACGCCACACCGACCTCGTGGTGCTCGGAATCGAGGAAGACATCACCAGTCGACTCTTCCCCGACTGGTCCATGAAGACGGTCAACCTCGACGCAGCGGCCCACGTGCGCCTGCTTCCGCTCAAGGTGTTAATGGAGGCAGTCTTCGAACAGCAGCAGCACATCGACAAGATGATGTGGGCCATCGATCGCGGTCTTCGCCAGGAATTCAGATCCAAGTCTTAGTCCATCGGGTGGCCGGGCGGTAATTCCGAATTCCGAATTCCTCATTCCGAATTGGGCGGGCGGGCGGTCATTCCCCCACCTTCTTCTCGATGTCCGCGATGCGCTCCACGAGTCGCTCGCGGATCCGTTGGCGAAGGAAAATCGTCTCCTGGATCTTCTCCGCCTCTTCCCCTTCGGCCGCCTTGACCTGCGCTTCGAGATCGGTGATCTCCTTGTCGAGAGCGGCCAACCGGAGGCGAAGGTCCTCCACCTTTTCCGCCTGGTCCGCCTTGTCGAAGACCAGAGTGTCCGGCGAGCGCTCGTGGGCTTGCTCGATCGGCTTGTCGTCCGCCACCTCGGGAACGAAAGCCCGATCTTCCTTGATGAGCCGCTGATTCATGAAGGTCGGCGAGACGATCTCGACCCCGGCACGGTGGAGAGTGTCGAGTATCGCCCGATGGAGGGCGGACTTCGAACCCAGGAACTTCTTGGTGTCGTCGAGCTGCCCCGAGACCTCGTAGGTAACCGAGAAATCTCCGAGCGCGCGGATGCGGACGAAGGCCTCGAGAAGGCCCGCGTGGCCGGCGGCCTCTGTGAGGAGCTTTTCGATTTCATCGTGTTGAAGGTCGTAGCCGAGAGAGAGCGTGGCCGAGACGAAGGTCCCCGTTGGTCGGATCACGGTGACCGGGTTGGTGGCGAGATGGAGGTTGGGGAGGGTGATGAGGTCCGAGCGCTCGTTCTGAATCTCGGTGTGGAAGAGGCCGCGTTCGGTCACCCGGCCGAGAAAGTCGCCACAACGGATGTAGTCACCGCGCTTGAAGTTGCGCACCGCCCGCAACATCAACCCCGCCATCGCGTTCGAGGCGAGAGTCGCCGAGGATAGCGCGATGACGCCGGTCACCGCTATGCCGAAGAGGGATATCAAGTTGCCCTGAGTGTGTTCTTTGAGCGGCGCCGTCACGATGATCACAACGACAAAAACCAGGGCGAGAAAAGTGAGCACCATCTGGCGCCGGAACGTTCCCTCCCCCGCCATCTCGAGGGATTTTCGGTCCATGCGGCGGTTGAGAATTCCCAGGACACTGACACCGATGATGATGACCACCGTCATCGGCATCAGGTTCAATACGATTTCGAACAGCTTTTCCATCTCTGCGCTCCTCTCGATGCCGCATGATAGCCGAGTAGCTTCAGTACACTACCACCAGGAGGGTGTGCATGCCTGAAGCCGTACTCGCGATCGATCAGGGGACGACGGGCTCGACGGCGCTGGTCCTCGACCGGGACGGACGGGTCCTCGGACGCGCCACCGAAGAGTTCACTCAGTACTACCCGCAGCCCGGCTGGGTGGAGCACGACCCCGAGGAGATTTGGCGGGTCAGCCTCGAAGTCATCGGCACCGCCCTTGGCAACGCCGGGCTGGCCGACGGAGACCTCCGAGCCGTCGGCATCACCAACCAGCGCGAAACCGCCGTGGTATGGGACCCGGCCACCGGTGAGCCCCTGCACCGAGCGATCGTGTGGCAGAGCCGGCAGACCGCCGACATCTGCCAGGAGATCCGGGACAACGGCCTCGAACCCATGATCACAGAGCGGACAGGGCTGGTGGTCGATCCCTATTTTTCGGGTTCCAAGCTGAAGTGGATCCTCGATCGCTATCCTGAGGCGCGGCCCCGGGCCGAGGCCGGAGAGCTCGTCTTCGGCACCATTGACACGTGGATGCTCTACAAGCTCACCGGCGGCGAGGCCCTCGCCACCGAACCAACGAATGCGTCGAGGACCCTCCTCTACGACATTCGAAGGCTGGCCTGGGATCCTGAGCTGCTCGAGATCTTTGGCGTGCCCGAGGCGATGCTGCCCGAGGTCAAACCGAGCTCTGGGGTCTTCGGGACAACGGTTCCGGTCGGCGCGCTCTCCGGCGGTGTCCCGGTGGCGGGCATCGCCGGAGATCAGCAGGCCGCACTCTACGGCCAGGGCTGTTGGCAACCGGGGATGGTCAAGAACACCTACGGCACCGGCTGTTTTGTGATGGTCAACACCGGATCCGAGCTCCAGCGGAGCTGTTGCGGGCTGCTCACGACCGTCTGCTGCGACGCCTCCGGAGGCGCCGCATATGCGCTCGAGGGCTCGATCTTCACCACCGGCGCCGCGGTCCAGTGGCTGCGCGACGAGATGGGCCTGATCGGCAGTGCCGTCGAAACCGAAGAAATCGCCTCACGAGTTCACGACACCCAGGGCGTGTACGTCGTGCCTGCGTTCGCCGGCCTCGGTGCGCCGTATTGGGACATGGACGCGCGAGGCGCCATCGTCGGGCTCACTCGAGGCAGTGGCCGCGAGCAGATCATCCGCGCCACTCTCGACAGCATCGCCTACCAGACCCGCGACGTCATCGACGCCATGAACAATGACTTCGCCGAACCGATGCTCGAGCTTCGCGCCGACGGCGGTGCCGCCGCCAACAATCACCTCATGCAGTTTCAGGCGGATATCCTCGGTGTCCCGGTCGTTCGGCCGCGGCTGCTGGAGACCACTGCGGCGGGCTCAGCCTTCCTCGCCGGGCTCGCAACAGGGATGTGGCGCGATCCCGAAGAGCTCGGGGGCGCGTGGCGCGAAGACAGGCGTTTCGATCCCGCCATGGACGCGGACCAGAGGGAACGGCTCTATGCGGGTTGGCGTGATGCGGTAGAACGGGTTCGCGCCGACCGCCGGGAGGCCGTGCGATGAAGATCGAAGATGGTTGGACTGAGAGTGCGGACGGCAACCGCCTCTTCTGGCGGCGGCACGCCCCCGAGGGAGAGACGCGTGCGGTTCTGCTCGTAGTCCACGGTCTCGCCGAGCACTCCGGTCGCTATCTCCATGTGCTCGACCGTTTCGCCAATGCCGGCTTCGATTGCTGGGCCCATGACTACCGTGGCCACGGGCAGAGCCCCGGTCCTCGCGTGCACGTCGGCCAATTCGACGAGTTCCTGACCGATCTCGCGGCCGCCCGCCGGATGGTCGGTGAGGCCCGACAAGGCGTGCCGTTTTTTCTGTTCGGCCACTCGCAGGGCGGTCTCATCGTTCTGCGCGAGGCCCTCACCCGGCCACAAGGGCTCGAGGGCATTGTCGTGTCGTCACCCTTTCTCGGCATGCACCCGGACGCCGCACCGCCCGCCGCGTTGCATATGGTGGCCAATATTGTCTCAACCTTCGCTCCCAAGCTGATGTTCTCGAAGATCGCCGAACCAAGCGCGCTGAGCCGCGATCCGAAGGTTCCCGAAGCCTACATGGCCGACCCTCTGGTCAGCACCACGGTCTCGGCGCGGTGGTTCACCTCGGTGCTGAGAGCCCAAGCTGACACCCAGGCGAGGGCCTCGACCCTGTCGGTTCCGGCGCTCATCATGCAATCCGGTGACGACCGTCTGACCGACCCGGCCGCGACCCGCTCTTGGGTCGCCGATGCTCCCTCCGACCTGGTTGATTATGTCGAGTGGGAAGGGCTGTATCACGAAATGTTCAACGAGCCGGAGAAAGAGATGGTCTTCGAGCGCGTTGAATCCTGGCTGCAGAAGCGACTCGAGGGCTAACCCCCCGCCCACCCTTATTCACCACCAAGGCACCAAGGACGCCAAGAATTCATTCAATTCGACCTCTGCCCTGGAATAACCAGAAAAGACTCCGGCGCCCGCTTTATATACACCCCCTTCCCTCAGAAACTCGACATGCGTCGCGCATGTCGAGTTTCTGAGGGTGGGTGGGCGGGGGGAGGGGGCGGGATGCCTACCGAGAGTGCGACCAGTGTTTTCAACAGCCCGCCGGCGCGCCGCTCGCGGCGCGCCAGGCCGCGAGCCGTCTGGACCGAGGAACGCTTGCGTTCGGAGGGGTCGACGGCGAGCGGACGCGGGCGCGCGACCTTTAGGCGGGGTCGGAATGGTCTGGTCGAGGCGGTACCGGGTCATACCCGCCCGGGTGGAACGGGTGGCATTTGAGGATCCGTTTGATGGCCAACCAGACTCCCAACAGCCCGTGCGTCTCGATGGCTTCCGCGGCATACACCGAGCAGGTCGGTTGGAAGCGACAGGCCGGCGGCATGAACGGCGAGATAAACCGTTTGTAGAAACGTGCGGGTGAAGCGACGACGCGCCAGAAGGTACTCATGTGCGAACCAACGTCTGGAGTATTCTAACCGCGAACAGGAGGTCACTCATGAGCCAGAAACGCAACGTCATTGCTACCACGGAGGCGCCCGGCGCGGTCGGTCCGTACTCGCAAGCCATCGCCACCAATAGTTTCGTATTCACCGCCGGACAGATCCCGATCAACCCCGTGACCGGCAAGGTCGAAGCCGAGATCATCGAAGACCAGACGCGACAGGTATTGACCAACCTCGAGAAGGTGCTCCTCGCGGCCGGCAGCGGCCTTGACCGGGTCGTAAAGATGACGGTCTTCATGACCAATCTGTCGGATTTTCAGGCGATGAACGGGGTCTACGCAGAGTTTTTCCCATCCACTCCGCCCGCACGTTCTGCGGTGCAGGTCGTCGCGCTCCCGCTCGGCGTTCAGATCGAAATGGAAGCGGTAGCGCTGACAGGCTGATTTCGAATTTCTGATTTCGAATCTTTCGCCCACCTCGCATTCACAAGGAGGGAGGGTGAATATCCGAAATTCGAAATTCGAAATCACTCCAGCACGTGGATGTTTCTGGCTGAGCAGATCTCCTTGAGCTGTTTCGGCCACACGGTGACCGTGACCTCTCCAAGGTGGGCAGTGCGCAGCAGGTACATGTAGGTCCGTGCCTGGCCGATGCCGCCGCCGATCGAGAGCGGAATCTCGTCGTTGAGGATCGCCCGGTGGTACGGCAGATCGAGAAAATCGAGCTGGCCGCTCATTTCGAGCTGCATCCTCATGGTCTCCTTGGTGACCCGAATGCCCATGGAGCTGAGCTCGTGGCGCCGTTTGGTGACCGGGTTCCACACCAGAATGTCGCCGTTGAGCCCGTGCATGGGTCGGCCGTCGGCTGACACCGTCTCGGTCACCCAGTCGTCATAGTCGGCCGCCCGCATCTCGTGCGGGTAACCGTCGGCCAGCGGCCAGCCGATGCCATAGATGAAGACCGCCGGATAATCCTGAATGATCCTGGTCTCGCGCTGTTTGCGAGGCAGATCCGGATAGCGCTCGAGAATTTCCTCGGCGTGAATAAACGTGAGTTCCTCGGGGAAGTCCGGAAACTTGTCGTTCTTGAGCTCCGGGAAGAGCTCCTGAACGTGTTTGCCGGCGCCATAGATGACCTTCCAGATTTTTTTGACGGTACCGGTCAGGTAATCGAGATTTCGCTGCTCGGGGGCGATGACCTTTTCCCAGTCCCATTGATCGACGTACGAGGAGTGATCGTGGTCGAGGAAGTAGTCTTTACGCACCGCCCGCATATCGGTGTTGATGCCCTCCCCAACTTTGCACCCAAACTGGGCCAGCGCCATCCTCTTCCACTTGGTGGCGGCCTGAACGACCTGAGCCTGAATCTTCTTTTCGAGACCGAGCCCGCACTGGAAATCTATCGGTGTCCGCGAGCCGTCGCGATCGAGGTAGTCGTTGACACCGCTGTCACGATCGACGATCAGCGGCACCTGGACCATGGTCAGGTTGAGCTCCTCCGCAAGACCCTTCTCGATGTACTGTTTCGCTTCGTAGACCGCCTTCATGCGCTCGAGGGGGTTCTGCAGCGGTTCGTAGTCGGTGGGCAGGATCTTCGCCACCTCCTCGTACGTGCTGATGCCTGGGCCGGCGAGATCTGCCTTCTTATCGTTCATTTTCTATCCTCCAGTGATGACGGCCAAGAGCCGTTGGGTCCCCGTTTGTAGTAAGGAGCACACGCCATGTCAAGCAGGTGCTCCGTCTTCTCATCTCAGCCGGACGTCCTGAGGCCGAACCTGGCGGCCCGCTATATCGAAGGGCTCACGAACCAGGACAAGAGCAGCGGGCTGGAAGAGCGGTAGGTAGGCGTGGATTGCACCGACTTCTGCGAGAGCCACCTGCAAGAGCTCGAGCCGCGCCTCCGATCTCGTCTCGTGGGCCGCCTCCTCGATCAGGCGATCCAGCTCAGGATCGCTCACGTCCGCAGCGTTGAAGCTGCCGAACCCTCGAAGAGGATCACGGCTGTGGACGATGGCATCGAGCAACGGTGAGGCGTCGGCGACCGCGAAGTTCCAGGAGAAGAGAAAGAGCTCGTTCTCGGCCGCTTCGATGCGGCGATAGAAGGACTCGTACTGATGGAGCCGGGGTTCGACGACAATCCCAATCTCCGCCAGCGTGTCGGCAAGAGGCCCGACGACTGACGTGTAGCGCTCCTGATAATCGAGAATCAGTCGAGTCCCCGGCACAACGCCGGCCTCTGCGAGCAACTGTTTCGCGGTGTCGAAATCGGGCCCATGGCGCCGGTGTTCCGGGCTGAAGCCAAAAACCTCGGGAGGAACCAACGACGTCGCCGGCGTCGCGAGTCCGGGAGGATAGACCGCTGCGACGAGTTTCTTTCGATCGATGACATCATCGATGGCCTCGCGCACCCTGAGGTCGTCAAGTGGTGGTCGGGTCAGATTGATCCCCAAATAAGCGGTGGCCACCGTGGGCAGTGCCACCACTCGCCAGGACTGGTCCGGTTCGTGGTCCCTGACATAGCTCACCGTGACCGCGGCCACCACATCCAGCTGGTGGCTGTGCAGGAGTTCCGCGAGCTCTTCGAGCAACGATACGAACTGGATCGTAACCTCGTCGAAGTCCGGCGCCCGCGCCCAATAATCGTTCCAACGATCCAGGACAATCGGGCCCTCGACCGAACCGACGCGCCATCGGTAGGGCCCAGTCCCGACCGGAGTTGAAGGATCGAAATCGCGGGGCACGATGGCTACCGACTCGAGCCGCGTCAAGAGCAACGGAGCCGGCTTGCCCGTCGTGATCTCGATGGTCCGCTCGTTGTCTTCAATCATCTTGACGTGTTCGATCTCATCAAGCTGGTGGCCGAGAATCCGACTCGCCCGCGCTCTTTCGATCGACGTGACAACGTCCTCAGGCATCAATCTGGTGCCGTCGTGGAAGCGCACCCCGTCACGGATGTGAATCCACCAGGTCGAATCGTCAGGGGTCGTCCATCGATCCGCCAGTCCCGGTTTGACGGGTTGGCCAGGTTCGAATCGAACGAGGCTCTCATAGACCGCTGACAGAACGAGGCTGGTGACAGCATCCGCGTGCGCGTGCGGATCCATCGTCACCAGCTCGTGCGGGTAGGCCATGCGGAGGTTTTGTACCGGCGGTGACTCGGCGCAGGCGGCCGCGAAGATTCCCACCGTGCCGGCGAGCAAAAACCTGAATCCAGCTCTCATCATTGACGGAGCATCATACACGTGCTCCGCGAATTAGGAGTCAGGAATGATGAATGAGGAATTCCCACCCCTCCCCCCATAATCGAGTCGTGCCGGGTGGGTGGGCGGCATTATTCATTCCTCATTCCTCATTCGGAAACCGGGTTCGTGAGCTTGCCAACGCCCTCCACCTCCACGGTGACCTGATCGCCTGCCTGGAGCGGGCCCACACCGGAGGGTGTTCCCGTCATGATGACGTCACCAGGCTCGAGGGTCATGACCTGGGTGATGTAGACGATCAGGAAGGTCGGCGAGAAGATCATCTGCTCGGTGTTCGCCCGTTGCCGAACCTCGCCGTTGACCGTGCAGCTGACCTCGAGCTCACCGATCTCCTTCTCGCCGAGTCCGGTCACGATCCACGGGCCGAGCGGACAGAATGTGTCGAAACCCTTGCCGCGGGTCCACTGGGCGTCGGCCCGCTGGAGGTCACGGGCGGTGACATCATTGCCGCAGGTGATTCCGAGGACCTGCTCCCACGCACTCTCCTCCGACACAGCCCGGCATCGGCGGCCGATGACCAACGCCAGCTCGCACTCGTGTTCCACCTGGGATGACAGATCGGGCAAAACGATTCCGGCGCCGGGTGCAATGACGGCTGACGGAGGTTTGAGAAAGAGAAGCGGTTCCGTCGGAACGTCCGCCCCATGCTCGGCGGCGTGGGCCGCGAAGTTGCGTCCCACGCAGACAATCTTGCTCGGCATCGCTGGCGCGAGCAGCAGCAAGTCATCGAGGAAACCAAGCACTTCCGCCGCCTCGAGTGATCCGAAAGGCCCATCCGGAAGTCGACGAACCTGACGATCTTCAACTACGCCCCACGCTGGGCCGTCCTGTGTTGCTACGCGAACGATGTGCATGCTATCTCCCACAGTCGAGCTGTGTGCAATTGTATTCCCATAGCCGCTTCGCCGACACCGGTGCCACCCTTCACATTGTTTGATGAACCGGTCCTAAGTTGGGAGCGCCTCTCGGGCAATCAATGTGAAGAGTGGCACCTACCTCGCCGAAGCGAGACGCGCGAAGAAACCCGGGATCTGAAGAGGATTGCCTACCCGAAAAGCTCGAACGCCTTCGCGGAGCGGAGAATATCGCGGGTCCGCTCAGCGGCTGCCCTGACTTCGGGATCACTGTCCTCCAGGACTTCATCCAGAATCTCGCGCGCCGCCCCCCTGCGTTCGAAATGCACCATCGCACGGACCGCGTTGCGCCGCACCCGGGGATCGATGTTCCGACACAACGCACGGACCTTTTCGAATGCCGAGGCCTCGTCGATGGCGCCGATCGAGATCAGTTCGGTCAGCACATAGCTCGCCCCCTCGACCACTCGGCCCTCCTCGCTATCAAGGGCCTCGACGAGCGCCTGAATGCCTCTCTGATCCCCGCCGTGAACGATGGCGAGCGCAGCAAAGTGGCGCGTCGTGTCGGAACGGTCGTCAAGCGCATCGAAAACCTGGGGATCAACGCCCCCGCCGACGCGCACCATGATCGACAACAGATCCTCCAGACGATAGGGGTGGAGATCGCTCTTGGTCCGGCGCAACAGGTCGTCGACCACGCTCCGGTCGCCGAGTGTGCCAACGCAGTTGACGGCGCCCGCATAGCGGTCCCTGAAGTTCATGTCCTCCGCCGGCACACCTGGATCGAGCGGAGGTTCCTTCTCGCGCTCGGCGTTGAGCACGAAATCCAGGAAATCGCTGAAGAGGCCGTCGGCACAGTTGATCGAGCCCACCGTTGGCCGGTTCTGGAACGACAACACCATGCCGCGCTGCAAACGCATGCTGCGCTCCTTGACGAGCAGGGACACCTCGCCGTGCAGCTGCTCGCTGAACGTCACCTCGCCGCTGTCCGGCGTGCGCAAGCTCATGATCGCCAGGAGACCGAGAATCACCGCCGCCGCGACCCCGGCTAACTTGAGGCCGATGTTTTTCGTCAGGCTCGCGACGATCTCTTTGGCCGGCGCCACCCGCACCTGGAGTTGTCGTTTTCTGGCCTGCTCTCGGATTCGCTTCTGCTCCTCGTTGCGTTGCTCGATCCGGCCACGCGCCAGGTTCTCGAGCTCGCGCTCGACCATCTCGGGTGCCAGCCAGCCGAAACCACGCCGGCTGAGATCCTCGAGCAAACGACTGACGTCCTCCTCGCTCCACTTCGGTGAGCCCTCACCCAGTGTTTCGCGCTCGTGGCGCCGGAGGAAGACTCCAAGGAACGGTCTTGCGCGATCATCCCACTGCCCCCGCTCGGGCAGTTCCGGCTCCCAGTCGAGGAACCAGAGGCGCAGTGTCGCGTCCGAACCTGCAGTCAAAGCCGCGCCACCGTCTCGGCTCGCAGCGACGTCGAACACGGGCCCCGCGTGGCCTTCAACCACCAGCTCAGCAGTGCCCGTGCGAACATTCCAGAGCCTGAGCGTCGCATCCTTGCCCGCCGACAACAGGAACCGGGCGTCCGGGGTGAACGTTACGGCGTGGATTCCACCTTCGTGGCCGGTGAGAACCCGCCAACAGCGCCCGCCCTCGAGGTCCCACAGGCGGATCGAAGCGTCTTCGCCTGCCGAGGCAAAGACCCGACAGTCGGGGCTGACCGCGACCGCGTTAATCGCCCCGTCGTGCCCAGCCATGCGCCGCAGTTCGACGCGCCGCGGTAGATTCCACACCGTGACCTGGCTGTCCCAACCGCCGCCAACCACGAAGCGACCGTCAGCACTGACCGCAAGCGCGGTCACCGCGTCCTCGCTGCGACCGAGCAACTCCGGCAGCATTCCTTCCTCGAGAGGCCACAGCCGCACCGTGCCATCGTCTCCGGCCGAAACAACCAGATGGCCGGCAGGGTCAAAGGCCACCGCCTGAACGACCCCGTCATGGCCTTCGAACTCGTGCCTGCAGACGCCATCGCCGATGTCCCACACCCGGACCCGCGAGTCGCGACCCGCAGAAGCCAACCAGAGGCCGTTATCGCTTGCTGCAACCGAGGTGACGCCGCTGCCATGGCCGGCAAGAACCCGTTCCTCGACGCCTGTCGACGTCTCGAAGAGCCTCAAGGAGCCGTCGCCACCGCCGGCTAGAGACGACGCGCCGTCAACCGTGAACAGACATGCGTTGACCACCGTGCCGCTTCCGATACGCCGGAGCTCGACAACCGAGCGGGGTGTACGTTTGGGGAAGAAAGCCAAAACCGTGTTCCACAGCTCGAGTGCCTCCTGGTGGAGCTCGTAGCCAGAAATCGCCCGTGCGATCCGCAGAGGTTTGATGGCCTCTTCCATCCGGTCCGCCTCGATGTGCTCGCGTGCGAGATTCAACTGCTCGCGGAACTTCTGCTCACGGCCGGCCAGCTCTCCAGAGGCCGCGGTGTCGGCTAAAACCAGCGGCAGCCGAGAGGACGAGCGGCGAGGAAGAAGAAGCTGGCGCACTGCGGAACCGTGGGCAGCGGATAGGCATGCCCGACCGTCTGTCACAACTGCCTGAACCGGATTTGCCAGCCTCATCACCCGCAGCGCCTCACCGGTTTCCAGCTTCCACAACCGTATACTTCCGTCCTCGCCACCTCCAACGACCGTTTCTCCGACCAGGGCGACGGACGTGACCGCACCGCTGTGGCCCCTCAGAAAGCGAAGATGGCTGCCCTCGACGATGTCCCAGATACCGATCGAACCGTCCTGGCCCGCTGACAGGGCTATCCGGCCATCCTCAGTGATCGTGAGGTCACGAATCGGACCCCGGTGGCCTTCAAGGACCTGGACACATCGCTCCTGATCGAGATCCCACACCCGCACTGTGCCGTCTGCGCTGGCCGTGACGACCCTCGATCCTGAGGGGTGCCATGTGACGGCGCTGACAAATGCGGAGTGGCCCTGTAGCGTCTTCACGCACTCTCCACTCTCCAGGTCCCACAACCTGAGGCTACGATCGGAGCCACCACTTGCGACCATGCGGCCGTTCGGTGACGCATCGACGCAGATCGCAACTCCGGGGTGAATTCGCAGGTTTCTCAATCGCTGTCCGGAGGCCAGATCGAAGAGGGTCAGCGGTGAATTCTCCAGACATACGACAAGAACATCGCCGATCGCCGTCATCGAACGCCCCGGCCGGGCAGGGCCGCCGAGATCGATGCGGTGAGCCGGACGGTCTCCGCTTGATTCCCATACCGACGCATCGCCGGCGACAGATCGCGCTACGAGCCAACCGTTGGGCAGAGAAAGCAAGCACTGAACCGACGCCGCGTGGTTCATCACCCGTGTGACCAGGTGACCGGGCAGATGTGTTGCCACTGCCTCGGAAATATCCTCACCGAGCTCGGGTTCGAGAGATCGCGCGCGCGCCATTGCCTCCTTCGCCACCTCCTCGTTGCCGAGTCGCTTGTAGATCTCGGCGAGCCCGATCACGACCGAGAGATCGGAGGGACTCGCCTCGATCGAGGCTGAAAGGAGCTCACGAGCTCGCTCGAGGTCGTTCGAATCACCTTCGGACCGGGCCCGCGCGAGCATGGCGAGACCGCGCTCGCGACGCACGGCGTGCGAGGTCTCGGCGTCTTCGTCAGCAGACCCGAGAGCAGCATCCGCTCCCGCAGGATCGTCGAGGAGGAGACGCAGGCGCGCCCGCAGTAAACGACTCCGAAAGGGATCGCCGAGGGTGCGCTCAGCCTCGCTCAGCCGTCGTTCCAACTCCGCGTCGGTGAGGCCATCACGACGCCACTCGAGCAGGCCGGAGTTGAAGGTCGCCTCGAGGTGGCGAGGATCCGCGTCGAGCGCATCGCGGAAGCTCGCTCCCGCGCGCTCAGAGAGGCCGAGGGTGATGAACGACACGCCGCGATTGTTGAGCGAGTCTGCGAGGAGCTGTGTGCGCTGGGGCTCGGGACGCGGATAGGCGCGACCGGTTGTCTCCCGATACATTTCGACCAGCCACCCTCGCAGCAGAGCAAAGGAATGCGGTCGGCCTTTTGGGTCCTTCGTCACGCATGCCCGCATGAGGGCTGCAAGTCGTTTTTCAAGACCCGGCTCGAACACCAACGGATCGGGCGGATCCTCGCGGAGGTGCAATCGCATCCAACCGCTCAGCTGTGCCTCGCGGGTTTGCGATGTCGAATCTGTCGGCATCATGAACGGACGGCGTCCACAGAAGATCTCGTAGAGCATGCAACCGTAGGCATACATGTCAGTTGCGATCGTCCCGCGCAGCGACTGCCGCCACAGCTCGGGCGCCATATAAGGCGGCGTTCCGACGAGGCCACCGTCCAACGTCACCGTCTGCCAACTGCCGCTGGCCATGGAGGAATCCTCACCCCTCCCCGTGTGCGGCAACGTCGGTTCCACCTGCGCCCGCACGTCGTCCCGAGCAGTTTCCTGAAAACCCTCGGCACGCACGAGGCCGAAGTCGGTGACTCTTGCGGTTCCGTCGCGGGTCAAAAGCACGTTGGCCGGCTTGATATCACGGTGAACGACGCCCTTGTGCTCGACCCCCTCATCGTCGGTCCAGAGGAAACTGTGGGTGTAATCCAGGCCACTCGCTATCTGGATCGCGACATCGAATCGCTGCTCGAGGCTCGGCCGCTTTTCCTGTCTCAGCCACTGGCTGAGATCACCGCCATCCACGTACTCGATGAAAAGTCGGGGCATGCCACCGATCTCCTGCAGGTAGTACGCAGAACAGATGTTGGGATGCACACCGAGAGCGATCCAGGACTCGGCTTCGCGCCGGAAGCGCGCGCGTCCATCCTCGGTCGCAAGCACGGACGGCAAGGGGGTTTTGACCGCCACCATTCGCTGGAGCTCGCGGTCGAACGCAATCGACACGACGGCCATACCGCCACGCGCGACCTCTCGGACCTCGTAGCGTCCGTCGACCACCATCCCCGCAAGCCAGCCGCGTCCCTGGTCGGGTGCGGAGAGAGTCCCAAAGGTCGGCGGTGCGGCGGTCTCGCCCGGCACAAAGCGGGTCTCGCCGCCCGCGGGCGCAGAGGATCCTTCAGCCGCCACGGTTGCGGCGGGTACCTCGGCAACTGATTGGGCGGCATCGAGCGCCACCAGAGCCTTCTTCCGCCAGCCCTGCGCTGTCGTCGAACTAGGATCGAGCTCGAGGCAGCGGTCGAGGGCCGACACCGCCTCTGCAAATCTCTCGAGGCGAACCAGGCAGTAGCCTCGGTTGAGCCAGGAGCGTGAATGATCCGGAAAACGCTCGCACCACATTTCGAGCTTCGGGAGCGCAACCTCCCAGCGTTCCGCCTTGAGCGCCTCCACAATCTCGCGTTTCAGTTGCTCGGCGTTGAATTCCATGACCATTCAAGGATACCGCGAGTTCCAGCTATCCCGCTTGGTTGGCAGAACTTGGGGATAAGGGTCTGGGGCCTGGGGCTTGAGGCTTGCGGTTCCTTAATGATCGCCGCAGATTCGTTCAAAACAGCGACCGTCGGCGGTCGCTGGAGTGAAGGGGCTTCGTCGCGAGGGCCGAGAGACGTCGTGAGATGGCGTCCGCTTGCGGGCGCCAGATTGCGGCGGATCGCGGGCCGCGGCAGAAGCCCGAAAACGACAGCGGGCGGGTGAAGTCCGCAGGCGCCGCAGGCGCCTCGCCGACTTGGGGTATTCACCGACGGGAGTGCGCCTCACGAAATCGGAGCGACAGCGGAGATTTCGTGTCGCGCCGAGATTGGGCCTGGAGCTGCGATGAGCGACAGAGGCGAGGAGAGATTGACCTGGTGGTCATCTCGACGCAGCCGACGAGCGAAGCGCGGCTTCCAGGTCCGGAATCGGCGTGAGGGAAAAGGGTGGAGGGGGCGCACTCTCTAGATTCGGGGAATCCCTCGACTCGCTTCGCTCGCTCGGGATGACAGAAGAACGGTCCGCCCGCGCGCCGTGGGCGCGCAGCGGGCGAGGTCGGAGCGACCGACGAGTGCTTGAACTCGGAGGGCGTGACGACCAAGGACGCGTGGCTGCGATCGAAGATCGCAGCGGGCGGGCGTTTGGATCGGGATCGGGATCGGGTGTGGATTGGATGGTTCTAGTGAATAATGGCGCCTACAGGGGGACTGATGAGAATCACATCGCGGCGGCGGGATATCGAGATCGCCGGATCCGGGGTCGGAATTGCGCGAACCGAGGACGGAGTCGTCAAGCTGTGGGCCGAGGACGATCTCGGGCTCGCGCGGGGGCTGGGTTTCGCCCACGCCCAGGATCGCCTGGTGCAGATGATACTGGTGCGGCTGGTCGGACAGGGGCGGCTGTGCGAGTGCCTGGTCAACGACAACGACGCCCTCGAAATCGACATATTCATGCGCGACATGGGACTGACCAGATACGCGAAAATAGAGGCCGTCAACGCCACCGGAGAAGGTCGGTCGCTCGGCGATGCCTACGCCGAAGGTGTCAACCATTGGCTCGGCACGAACCGGCGTCCAATTGAGCTGATGTTGGTTCGCCACGACCCCGAGTGGTGGACAATCGCCGACACCATTCTCACCATCAAGCTCATGTCCTATGTCGGCCTCGCCCAGTCACAGCAGGACATGGAGAAATTCCTCATCCAAGCCGTTCACACCGGTGTTCCCACCGATCGCCTGGCAAAGCTCATTGCACCCCATCTCAACGGTCTCGATGAGACGACCGCGAATCTGATTGCCAAGCTGCGGTACCTGCGGCCGCTGTTCCCCGAGGCCCTGAGGTTCCT